>Ga0181520_10002016_pt1 | contig 39506 bp, 34 predicted proteins | sample PEATcosm2014_Bin_29_FD_132451 | JGI IMG/M metagenome (GOLD analysis project Ga0181520, IMG submission 132451) | Peatland microbial communities from MTU Mesocosm Facility, Houghton, MI, USA - PEATcosm2014_Bin02_30_metaG | ecosystem: Environmental > Terrestrial > Soil > Wetlands > Peat | place... | reverse complement strand
GGTGTCGTTGAACTGCGCGCCGGGCACGATGTCGATACGGCCCTGGTCCAGCAGGAAGTCGGTTCCGGCGATGGGGGTGCGGCGGCGGCGGAACTGCTTGTAGAAGCTCACCGGCGCGGGCAAGTGCTCCATCAGAAGCGCGGCGCGGCGGTAGACGATGCGGGCGTGGCGATAGTAGGTCCGCATCCAGTAGCTGGGATCGGCGGTGCCTCGGGTTTCAAGGCCGATGGAGTTGGCGGCGGCTTCGTCCTGGGACTGCCAGTCGAGAGTATTGTCGTCGCGGCCGTGGCGGAAGTGGAGGAAACATCGGGCGGCGGCCAGGAAGTCGAAGGCAGCCTCGGCGTCGCCGCGAGCGCTCTGGAACACGCCCCCGCGCTGGCGGGGCCACTCCTTGGTCTCCTTGAGGTGGAATAGAAGCGCGAACCAGACAGCCAAGTGGTAGTCGCGCAGGCCGCCAGGACAGTCTTTCAGGTTGGGTTCGAGATGGAAGATGGTGTTGCCGAACTTGGCGTGGCGGCTGCGCGCGATCTCGCCCAGTTTCTGCGTAATGGTGTTCCACTCGCTCAACACGAGGCCGGGGAAAGTGACCTGGTGAAGCTGCTGGTAGAGAGGGAAGTGGCCAGCCAGGAAGCGGCGGTCGAGCGTGGCCAGGGTGAACTCGAGGTTGTCGGGGTCGAAGCGCGCAGCCTCCTTGACGGTGCGCGAACAGGGGCTGGCGCGCAGGCCCACGTCCCACATGGCTTGAATGATGGCGCGCACCGCGTCCCGGGATTGCTCCTCGGTTTTTTCGTCGGCGAACGCGAACAGGACATCGATGTCGGAGTAAGGAAAGAGATCTTTGCGGCCGTAGCCGCCTAGAGCCAACAGGGCCACGGTCTGGGGGGGCTGGCCGGCAAAGGCCCGGCGCCACATTTCAATGAGGATACGGTCGACAACCGCAGAGCGGCGCCGGATGGCAGCGGTGCCATCGCCAGTACGTTCGCAGGTCTGGCGGACAAGCGCCATCTCCCGCGTATACTGCTCCCGAAGATCGTCAACCGCCAAAGCGACTGGATTCATGAGTATGTGTGTGGCCTGCCGAAGGAATACGGATGTTTTAACAGGATAAGCGATGTGGACGCGAATGGGGGAGTTTTGCTGCCCTTGAGCCCAATTGTCTCAGAAACGGGACTGGGACTGGCCGTCCAAGCGGTCGGCGCTTGCGCGCCAGGGGGGTGGTGTCTGCTCAAAACTACGCAAGAAAAGCGGTGGTTCGAGCACCCCACCTAAGCGGGCCGGTTGAACGGCTCGATCTTGGGTTGCTTTCTTTGCGAAGCGCGCCACATGTCGAAGTCGGTTTGCAATTCGTACCAGATTTCAGCATGGGTACCGAATGCGGCAGAAAGGCGAAGGGACATATCGGCCGAGATGCCTGCCTTGCCATTCAGGATGCGGGATAGGGTGGCGCGCGACACCTGCAAATGCCTTGCGGCCGTGGTCACGTCAATGTCGCCCAGGAACTCCCGAAGCACTTTGCCGGGGTGTGGCGGGTTGTGCATGCGCATGGAGTATCTCCCCTAGTGGAAATCCCAATATTCGACAAGAATCGCGTTCTCACCCTCGAAGGCGAAGGTCAAGCGCCAGTTGCCGTTCACCTTCACGGCCCAATGGTTCTGCAAATCTCCGTGCAATGGGTGAAGCTCCCATCCCGGAGCATCCATGTCGTGAGCCGCCTTTGCTCGACTCAACTGAAACAGCTGAACCGACAGCTTCGTGGCATGGGAAGGTTGGATGCCGGCTTTCCTTCCGGTGGCGAAGAACGCTTCGATACCTCGATGCCGGAAGCTCTTGATCACGCGTATAGCGTAGCGCGTCAGGTGTCAGAGGTCAACGAACAATGCCGACACCTCGGGCCCGTCCGGCGATGCAAGCGAAAGCTCCGCGACCGGGGGCATTCGGAGGGCGACGCATTTCAGTCTCGCCAGGCGGAAGGCGTGGCCTTCTTGATGACGAACTCCGTCAGCGGAGACATCTTGAGCGGAGTCGCCATGCGGTATCCCATCTCGTGCAAAGAAGTGTCCTCCCGTTGCAGGTACTCCTCGTAGATATGGCCGAGTGCCTCCTCTTTGGAGGCGAAGACGAGCTTCTCCGGATGACGGACCTCGAGGAATTCCCGCACAGCCTGAAGGACCCCGCTGAAGACGCAGATGGAGGCTTGAATGCCCTCCATGGCGCTGGCCTTTGATATCGCTTCGAACCCGACCCGCCATTCGCCCTTGCTTGTTTCTAGGAATGTCGTCTCAACCCGAATGCCGGACACCTGGAAACAGGCAGTTGCTACGCCAGCGCCCTCTGTGGTCCAAATCAGCTCCGTGTTGGAGTCGAACGCTGCGATGAATGCCTCCGCAAGAATGCTCATGGCCGCCACCTCGGAGACAGTTTAACGCTTGTCTCGATTCGAAGGCAGGTTTGAGCCGATCTGGGGGCAGATGAAATTGCAGGGGGAATCCCAGGTCTCGGAATCGAGACCTGAAGATCCATTTGCCTGTGGGTGCCCAGAGATGGACGCCCGGAATTGTGCGCGGGTTAGAGGGCGGTTTCGCCGTGTTCGTCGTTGCGAATCCGGATGGCGTCTTCAACGCGGCTGATGAAGATCTTGCCGTCGCCGATGCGGCCCGTGCGGGCCGCGCCGATGATGGCCTGAACAGCCTTGTCTTTCAAGTCGTCGGTGACGACGAGTTCGATTTTGACCTTGGGCAAAAGGTCAACGGTGTATTCCCGGCCACGATAAAACTCGGTGTGGCCCTTTTGGCGGCCGTGGCCGCGTGCCTCGAGAATAGTCATTCCTTCGATGCCCGCTTCGAGCAGAGCATCCTTGACTGCATCCAGCTTGGAAGGCTGGAGTACGGCTTCGATCTTGAGCATATGCGAAAAGCCTCGTTTGACAGCGTAACAGGCGGAGCGGCCTGCTGGCCTGCGCAGCCTGAATTTGTTTGTCGATCCGGACGCAGAATCCAGAGATCAGAGTTCAGATGCCAGAGATCAGGGGGCAGTGGTCAGGGATCGAATAGGTCTGAGGTTTCCCACCCATCCACGAGGAAACTGTGGGTGGATGGGCCTGCTTCGAGGGGCTAGCCGTTCAGGTCGTAGCCTTCTTCGTTGTGTTGCGAGAGATCGAGGCCGGCGGCTTCCTCTTCAGGCGAGACGCGCAGTCCGATGGTCTTGTCTACCAGGAACAGCAGAACCAAAGTGCCGACGATGGCCAGCACCCAGGCGATGGCCACGCCCATAAACTGGTTGAGCATCTGGCCCCAGTGGCCGTCCATCACGCCGGTGGCGATGTCGTTGCCGAAGGCGGGATTGATGAGCTTGGTGGCGAACAGGCCGGTGAGCAGGGCGCCCAGCGTTCCGCCGGCTCCGTGCACGCCGAAGGCGTCGAGGGAGTCGTCGTAGCCCAGGCGGCTCTTGACCTCAAACACCATGAAGGAGCAGAAGACGCCGGCGATGAGGCCGATCACGAGTGCCGACATGGGCTGAACGAAGCCGGAAGCGGGGGTGATGGCTACCAGGCCGGCGACCGCGCCGGAGATGGCGCCGAGTGCGGTGGGCTTGCCGTTGTGAATCCATTCGGCAATGACCCAGCCGATGGCGGCCGCGGCGGCGGCAAAGTGGGTGTTGACAAAGGCGCTGGTGGCCAGGGGGCTGGCGGCCAGGGCGCTGCCGGCGTTGAATCCGAACCAGCCCACCCACAGCAGGCACGCGCCGATGAAGCTCAGCACCATGGAGTGGGGCGGCATGGGGGTCTGCGGGTAGCCGATGCGCTTGCCCAGATAGATCGCCGTTACCAGCGCGGAGACGCCGGAAGTCACGTGGACCACAGTGCCGCCCGCGAAGTCGAGGCTCGGAAAGTGGCCGCCAGTGGAGTTGAGCAGGCCGCCCACGCCCCAGACCATGTGGGCCATGGGGCTATAGACGACGATCGACCAGAGAGAGAGAAAGACCGCCATGGCGCTGAACTTCATGCGTTCGGCAAAGGCTCCGGTGATCAGGGCCGGAGTGATGATGGCGAACATGAGCTGATAGACCATGAAGGTCTGCTCGGGAATGGTGGCGCCGTAGTTGGGGTTGGGCGTCAGACCGACCCCGCGCAGAAAGCAATGCTGCAAGCTGCCGATGAACCAGTTGCCCTGCCCGAATGCCAGCGAATAGCCGCAAATGGCCCAGATGACGGTGACCAGTCCCATCATGGCGAAGCTTTGCATCATGGTCCCGAGGATGTTCTTTTTGCGGACCAGCCCGCCATAGAACAGAGCCAGGCCGGGGCCTGTCATCAACAGCACCAGAGCGGCCGAAACCAGCATCCAGGCATTGTCGCCGGCGGCCTGGGCGTTGGCGCTGGCAGTCTTGGCCTCGTTCACTGACTGCTGCAGCGCAGCAATCTCGGCCTGGGTAGCGGGCTGCGTGGTTTGTGATGCAGCGGAAGCGGGGGCTTGGGCGGGTGCGACTGGGGCGGGCGCCTGCGCCAGCGCCAGGGAAGAAAGTCCCAGGCAGGCAGACAGGAGCAGCAGTTTCATTCCACGACGACACATAGGTTGCACTCCAAAGTTGCATGGATTGGGTTTAACCCATGCGTGGGTCGGAAAACCGGCCGCCCTACCGGATGATCTGCAAGCATTCACACCGGCATCGTGGCCTGCGTGTTCGCAGGCTGCTGCCGGGGCAGGATGACAGAGGTTCCACAACTGCTGCACCCCGAAACCGCTGCTCTCGAGTGGCTTTTTCCTCAGGAAAAAGCCAAATTTCGCAACGCCAAAAGGGCACTTGAATGTGGAGCCGCTCTAGGAACAGACCGGCGCGGATGCGCCGATCCGCTGATCGGATGATTGGCTCAGATTTTAATAGAATGGCGCAGGATTTTTATAAGGAAAAGATAAAGCAGGATGGCAACTTGACGGTTTTCGGTGTATTAGGGACCGGAAATCCATTAGAAAATCAACGATAAAAAGGCAGGTTTTGTCTCAGGGCGCAACTCAACCTCAAGCGCAACGGGCCTGACCGAGGAGACCCGTATCACCATCCCACTGAGCGAAGCTGCTTTCGGCCCGTGGCGGAAAAATCCGGAGAAAAAGCTAGATGGCCGTTTCACCTCGTTCGTCGTTGCGGATGCGGATGGCTTCTTCAACGGGGCTAATAAAGATCTTTCCGTCGCCGATGTGCCCGGTGCGGGCGGAGCCGAGGATGGCCTGGATGACCTTGTCCTTCAAATCGTCCACGACCACGATCTCGAGCTTGACCTTGGGCAGCAGGTCGATCGTGTATTCGCGCCCCCGATAGAACTCGGTGTGGCCCTTCTGGCGGCCGTGGCCGCGGGCTTCCAGAATGGTGATTCCCTCGATGCCGGCCTCGATCAGGGCATCTTTGACCGCGTCCAGCTTGGCGGGCTGGATGATGGCTTCAATCTTGAGCATGTACAGAATCACCTTTTAGAAACGTTGGTCATGCCGTTCGAACTGATAGGCAGCGGTACATCCACGGGCTGCAATCTCTGCAGCTTTCCGTTCGCCCGATCGGAGGAACAGGAAATGAGCTTTAAACCGATTGTCGCGATCGGCAAAGAATTATGCAAGTGTCTTGAGGAATCTTGATGGGTTTTTGATGGGAATTATGCTATTCGTCACCGCCGTTCTCAACGAGAAAACTGGCGCTTATCACCGCTTGCTGAGGACTTCACGGGATTGGGGCGCGGCACCCGAGGGGCGTTTTTTTTTTGAGCGCTTTTTTGATTCGTGTTGTTCGGACCCGGTGGTTTCCCACCCTGACGACAAAAACAAAGACGTCGCCAGGATGGGACACCCTCTTCGGAGGCCGGCACGGTTAGGATCCGGCCCGGGAGCATTTATCCGTTCTGGCTGCCCTGGTCCGTGTGCACGGTGCGGTAGCTGGCGTTGCCCTTGGACCACACCAGCAGCAGAACATCCTTGCCGTCGTGGAACTGATGCACCTGCTCGGCAAACTTGCTGGCCGACTCCGCCGGTTTGCGGTTGACTTCGAGAATCACGTCGCCGGGCTGGATTCCCGCCTCATCCGCCGGGCTCTCGGGGCGCACGTTGTCCACTACCACCCCGTGGATGTGCTCAGGCACGTTGCCTTGCTGCCGCATTTCCGGTGTCAGATCGCTCACCGCCAGGCCCAGCTTGCCGCTTTGCGGGCCGCCCTCCGGGTTCTCGTTCGAGGCCTCTTCGGTGTTGGAGTGGAACTGGCCCACGGTCAGGTTGAGGGTCTCTGGCTTGCCGTCGCGCATCACGCCCAGCGCAATCTTGGTGCCGGGTGTCATTTGGCTCACAGCCACCTGCAAGGCGCTGCCGTTGACGATCTTTTCTCCATTGAGTTGAGTAATTACATCCCCGGTCTTCACTCCGCCGCGGCTGGCCGGAGAGTCAGGTGTGACCTGCGCAACGATGGCGCCGGCGGCTTCCTGCAGGTTGAAGAACTGCGCATTGGCCGGAGTGACGTCGTTCATACTGATGCCCAGGAAACCGTGCTCGACCTTGCCGTGCTGGATCAACTGCTCGGCGGTAGCGTGGACAATCTGCGAGGGAATGGCAAATCCCGCCCCGGCAAAAGAGCCGTTGTTGGTGATGATGAACGTGTTGATGCCCACCAACTCCCCGTGGGCATTGACCAGCGGGCCACCGGAGTTGCCGGGATTGATGGCGGCGTCGGTCTGGATGTAGCTGCCCGGCTTACGCGCGTCGTCGGAGTAGGGATTGGGCCGATTGACCGCGCTCACAATGCCGCGGGTGACCGAGAACTGGAAGTAGCCGAAGGGGCTGCCGAATGCCAGTACGGTCTGGCCGGGCTCAAGCTTGGTGGAGTCGCCCCAAACCACGGTCGGCAAGCCGGTGGCGCTCACCTTGAGCACGGCCAGATCGGTCAACTTGTCGGTGCCTACCACCTTGGCATTCAGCACGCGACGGTCGTTCAGGGTGACGGTGATCTTGGTCGCGCCCTCGACGACGTGGTTGTTGGTGACAATGTAGCCGTCGGGCGAAATGATGATGCCGCTGCCGACGCCGTGCTCGATCTGCGGCTGCGAGGGCCCCTGGAACATGGGACCGAAGAACTGCCTCATGCCTGGGGGTAGATTCTGCAATTGGTCTTCACCGGCCGCCATTTCGCCGGTGCTGCGCGCCGTGACGGCAACATTGACGACGGCAGGCGTGACGCGTGCCGCAACGGCTTCCATGGCCTGGTCAAGTGCGGTAAGCGCGGAGATCTTGCTCTCGTCCATGGGCATGGCCACGGGCGAGGCGGCGTGGACGCTTCCATGTCCGACGAATAAGGCAGCGCCCAACAGAAAAGATCCAGCGACGGCAGCGGGAGCGGCCATCCTCTTTGCCTTTGTTACTAATTGATTAGTTGTTGCAAGCATACGTCATCCCCTTCTGGTTGTTGAAGTTGCGGTTAAATCTGGACGATGAGCCAACCGTCGGCAAAGGGCACGGCCGCGTACGAGGGCCGAACCCGGTGGAGGACGGTCAAAACCACTGGCGGCGGCGCTTGTTCCTCTTGCCACTCCGTCAGTACGATCCACTGTTGCGGTTGAATCGGAAGTTGCTCAACGGTGCGCTCTTCGGTGCTGCGCAGCGCAAGATTCGGGCGGGTTGAGACCTTGTGCTGCCGCTGCGGCATCACTGCCTTGACCATCTGCGGTGCAGCGCCAGCCGGACTTGAGTTGGTCGGGTGAAAACCCGTCAAGGCCGAGGCAGGCTGCTGCGTCGAGCCCGCAACCGCCGGAGCAAAGCTCACCAGTTGCGGGCTGCGCGACAGGCCAAGAGCCGCCCCGAGGGCGAGCAGCACCGTCGCCGCCGAAGCAGCCATTGCCGCCTTGGTGCTCATTGAAGCCGACGGCCGGGCAAGAATGCGGCGCACGCGGCGCACCAACTCCGGTTGGCGGTCGAGGGCGCCCAAAACCAGAGACAGGCCGCGGGACAGCATGGTGTACTCCGCCAGCCGTGTGAGACAAGTGGCGTAAGCCTTGGCGCCTCCGCTTGAATTCAGTACTTGGTCGTCGCAGGCCAGTTCGCGCTCGGCACACAGGCAGCGATCGACCCACAGCAGCGCGGGATTGAGCGGAAACAGGACCAGGGCAATTTTCTGGATCAGGTTCGTCCAGTCGTCGGCGCGGCGCAGATGTTCCAACTCATGCTGCAAAACTAACTGCAGATCGAGGGCAGAGAGGGTCTCAATCAAGCCGTCGGGAAGCAGGATGCGGGGCCTCAGGAAGCCGAAGACGCAAGGCCGGTCGACCTCGGAGGAAGTGCACAACACGGCGCAGCGGGTCCCTGGCGGAGCCGAACCCAACGCACGCTGGGCAACTTCAAGCGGGATCGGCGTTGCGCGACGGGCGAGGCCATGCAGATGGAGGCCGCTCAATAGCAGTCCCGAGGCTCGCCACACCGAGAGCGCGGCCCAGGTGCAGATCAATCCAAGGCTCCAACGCGGATCCAGATAAAACGGAGACACGCCAAGCCCCTCAAAGCCCGTTGGACGAGAATCCCTGCCAAGCAGAGGCAAGAGGTGCAGCAAAAGCAGCAAGGCAAAGACGTTCATCCACACCAGAGAGCGGGCGGCGGCACTGAGACCAGGCATGAGGCGAAGGCAGAGGCTTACCACAAGAGCCAACACAGTGCCCTGCCAAACAGCCGCGAACAGGGCGCCGGCCAAAGTCGCGGAAAGAAGGGAAGCGTTGTGCAGTAGCGGCTCCATTTAGGCCTCCTTCCCGGCGTCGTCGGGGATGGAAGCGATCGCATCTTTCAGGTGTTGCAGCTCCGCCGCACCGATCTCGTCGTCGCCCAGCAGGGACAACAACAGCCGCTCGCGTGAGTTGCCAAAGAAGCGCTGCAGGACGTGCCGGACCTCGGAGCGGCTGGCTTCCAGTTCCCCGACGCAAGCGCTATAAAGGAAAGCCCTGCCCTCCTGGCGGTGGCTCACAAACCCTTTTGTCTCAAGCACCCGGATGGTGGTGAGAACCGACGTGTACGCTAGCGCCCCGTCGTCGGCGGTAGCGCTGACGACATCGGCGACCGAGGATTCTCCGCGGCTCCACAGCACTTTCATCAGCCGGAGTTCGGCTTGGGTCAGCGTGATGGATTTCTTTGGAGGCATGGAAAGCGCCACTCCCGTGAGGCCGGTTCTTTGGCCTCTTGCAGCATTTGACGGGCAACTAGTTTTTTAGTTAGCAGCCACCTGCGGCGGGGCCAATTGCCAGCGGCGCAGCCTTGCAGCGCGTCGGGGTTCGGCTACATCCGTCTCGACGCGGCCACCTGGGCAATTCAACACGCTGTCCGCGACGGGCAACGCCGTAAAATGCAAGAACTGTGCAAAGAATGAATATGGGACGATTCGGAAGCGGTTTCGTGCGCGCGAGTGCAGTTCTCTTCCTGTGGCTTTTCGCGGTGGCCGCATCCCTAGCCCAGATGGCGGCGTCGCACCCGGCAAGCTGCAAGAAGGTGTTCCTGTCCGGCGAGGTGAACGCGGGCCAGCAGTGGCGTGCCTCCTTTGGGCAGGGGTGGGTCTTTCGGGTTCTGCCGATACAGCCGGGGCAGTCGGGGTACAGCGGCTGGGATTTGGTGGTTGACCGGGAACAGCCGGCCGGTTTTCCGGATGCGCTTTTGCTGGCGACGCCTCCCTACGATTCGATCAACGAACGCGAAGTGGGAACAACCTTCGGCCTCCGCGCTCAGGATGCGATCGGCTGGAACCCGAGAGCGATTCGCTTCCTTGCCACCCCTGAGGCATTGAGTGAAGGGCAAAGGCTCTACGGCAAGCTCAATCGGCCGGCCGGCGGCGTCGATTCCGGCGCTACTCAGAGACTGATGGCTTTGCAGCGGCAATCTGCAGCAGGCGAATTTCGCATTTTGGACGCGCGCTTGGCTCCAGGCAATTCCGACGCGGCTCCGTATGCAGAGAACTGGGCGCTCGCCTCCCCGCGCACCCCACACACCGCCGAGGCACTGCTGAACGCAAAATCCGCAAAGCTGGGCGAACTGCACTGGATGCGCTTCTCGATCGCGCTCTGGCTCCCGGCTAGGTGGAAAATCCCCCCGGAACTGCAGGCTGTGCCGTCAGAATGCGCAGAATGAGAAAAGTCAGGGACCGGCTGGCTGCCCAACCTCTCAAGTCCACCGTTCCCCGTTCCCTCGTCCCTGATCCCTGTTCCTGATTCAGGGGTATATTAGCTATATGGCGGCGATACCAGAGCGGGACCACTACCTTTTCGGCTCCTTGGAAAGCAGCGCGCAGAACCGCGACAAGCTCAAGGAAGTCACCTACGGTTACGAGCAGCCGGAGGGCGTCTTCCTCACTACCCTGGATTTCGCGGTGAACTGGGTTCGCAAGAGCTCGGTATGGCCCATGACGTTTGGTCTCGCCTGCTGTGCAATCGAGATGATGTCGATGGGCGCCTCCCGCTTCGATGTGGCGCGCTTTGGGGCCGAGGTGTTTCGGCCCTCGCCGCGACAGTCGGATCTCATGGTGGTTGCAGGGCGGGTTTCGCACAAAATGGCTCCCGTCATCCGTCGGCTCTATGAGCAGATGCCGGAGCCCAAATGGGTGATCTCGATGGGTGCATGCGCCACCTCGGGCGGAGTCTTCAACAATTACGCTCTCGTCCAGGGTGTGAACCAGGTGATTCCTGTGGATGTCTATGTTCCTGGATGTCCGCCTCGTCCCGAGCAACTTTTATACGCAATTACGCTTCTACAAGAAAAGATTCAGCGTGAACCTCGCAGTCTGGTCAAGACCCTGAATCTGAGTTAAGCGGTATTCGTCAAAGTTTTCGTACGAAGCCTCCCAGCGGTGCGGTGACCGGGCGGTTGCGTCCGTGCGTCTCAGCTAGGAGCAAGGGCGATTCAGAGCGACTCAATCAATGTTCCCCCGAGCTTGTTCCTGTCGGCTCAAAAGCAATGGGCGAACAAGGTGCGCAGCAAGCAGGCGCACCGGTTCCGGGCCACTGTACTGTATTGCACATTTTGGACAGCAAGAAGGTGAAACAGTATCTTCAGTCGGTTTCAACCTTCATGGCTGAAGTAAGCCGGGATACCGTGGTATTCGTGATCGGTTGAAGTCTGGGCCATTATCTCAAACAAGAACACCCTGGGCAGAAGGATCAACCAAGCGGGCGGTCAAACCAAATCTACTACCCGCACATCCTCTTCAAATCTCCTTTCAGCCAGGGCAGGAGGCTTGCGCCACCTTGTGTACTTTGGTCGTTATCTCACACTTCGTTTCCGGTTCAGTTTCCTTGCCGGAAAGCATCCCGAAGCTTCAAGCAAGTGATTACCTAAGTAATCAGTTTTTTTGCTTGACTCACCGAGAGTTGTTCAATTATGGAACCCTCGAAAAAATGTTCTCTGCTTGATTCGCCATATGTTACGTTTGAATGTGCCGTAGAACCGTACAGGTTCGTTCAGTGGGCGGACTCCAGTCAGTTTGAGCTGGAATAGACGCTTGAATCAGCCCATAACGTTTGCTCATTTCAGTTTGATTGCGGAGGAAAAACGCATGTATGCTCGAGTTCTAAAGTCTGTGGGCCGGGTCCTTGCCTTGGCATCTGTGGCTCTGATTCCCATATCCCTGGCTGCCCAGGTCGCACCAACTGCAAAAGGCACGCCTCACGATGATTCCGCTTCGAAGTGGGACATCTTCGCGGGCTACAGTTATCTAACGCCCCATGGAACCGTCAATACGCCGCTGGAGAACAATGGTTGGGGACCCTCCATACCGGGAACCATGCCCAACACCTTCCACCAGGACTATGAAGGCGGGATCATTGCCATTGCCCGTTTCTTCAACCCCCATGTCGGTCTCGAAATGGTTGGCGACGTTCACTTCCACAGTGAGGCGCCTGTCAACGGTGTATATTGGGCAAACAACGATCTGAGCGGCGGCCAAGCCGGTCTGATCTATCGCTGGCCGGGCGCCAAGTTCACCCCGTTTGTTCATGTAACGGCGGGCGGTGAAGTCGTTGGCGGCCCGCACTATCAATTGGACACCGGCGGACCGGCAGCAACCGTAGGCGCTGGTCTGGATTTCAAATTCAGCCCGCATGTCTCAGTTCGCCTGGCTCAAGCCGATTATCAGTATGCCCACGTCAACTGGGGTTCGGTGTCGAACGACGATGACTGGGGCGGCGTTGCTAACGTGAATGCGATTCGCCTGAGTGCAGGTATCGTGTTCCACGCCGGCACTGTGGCTCCTCCCACGCCGATCGCTGTCTCCTGCACCCCGAGCGCGGTTTCGATCTTCCCTGGCGATCCGGTTACTGTGACCGCGACTCCTGGCAGCGTGGCGCCCAAGTTGAACACCATCTATAGCTGGTCCGGCCCCGCCGGAGCAACCGGCAGCGGAACCTCGGTCACCATCGCCACTTCAGCGTTGGCCCCCGGCTCCTACACGGTGTCAAGCACCGTGAAAGAAGGCAAGGCCGGTAAGGAAGGCTTGAAGCCTTGGGAAACAGCAACCTGCTCGGCTAGCTTCACGGTCAAGGCTTTCGAGCCCCCGACCATCAGCTGCTCGGCAAGCCCCAGCACCATGAACCCCGGCGGCACGGCCACCATCACTGCTTCCGGTGTCAGCCCCCAGAATCGTCCTCTCACCTACAGCTATTCGGCCACCGCCGGTGCAATCAGCGGCAGCGGAACGACGGCCACCTTCAATTCGGTGGGCGCTCCGACCGGTGCGGTTGGGATTACATGCAACGTTGCGGACGACAAGGGTCAGACTGCCACGGCCAACACCAGCGTGACCATCACGGCTCCTTATGTCGCGCCGATCCCCCACACCCAGTCGCTCTGCAGCATCTCGTTTGCCAACGACAAGGAACGTCCGACTCGCGTCGACAACGAAGCCAAGGCTTGCTTGGATGAAATCGCTCTGGGTCTCCAGAAGCAGTCCGATGCCAAGGCCGTCATTGTTGGCGAATCGGATGCCAAGGAGAAGGCAAAGACTGAGAAGGAAACGAAGGCCGCGATGATCCACAAGCACCTGGTCGTCGAAAACTTCGCAGCCCAGCGCGCAGTCAACACCAAGGAATACCTGGTTACCGACAAGGGCATCGATGCTTCCCGCATCGTCGTGGCAACCAGCGGAGCGGACGGACAGAAGGTAGAAGACTACCTGGTGCCCTCCGGCGCCACCTTCACGGACGACGTTGCCGGAACCACCCCGGTGGACGAGACTGCGGTGAAGCCGGTTGTGCGCAAGCCCCTCCCGGCAAAGCATCACCACTCCAAGAAGACTGAAAAGTAACCCCCGCCAAGGCCGGCGTCCACATGACACCGGCCTTCTCAAACCAGAATTCACCGCATTAGACCTTGAAGGCTGGCCGGATAACGGCCAGCCTTTTTGGTTTTCAGCACGATTTTTGATACCTTTCTCTTTGAAACATAGGAGTCTTCCTGTCCTCGATGATCCGTTTGCAAAGTAGTCTTCCTTCCGCGAGCCGGACCAGCTGGCTTGCGCTCGTTGTCGCGGTGCCGTTGCTGATGTTCGGGATGAGTTTGCCGGCACAGGAGGCCTGGACCGCTGTCGGGCCTGCTGGAGGCGACGCGCGTTCCTTTGCCGCGGACCCGAGCGATTCGAATCATCTTTACTTGGGCACCACCAACAGTTGGGTCTACGAATCCACGAATCAGGGCGCTTCCTGGCATCGACTTGCTAAAATCGATCGTGCCGACGACCTGGTGCTCGATCACATCCTGGTGGACCGAGTCGATCCGTCAAAGATGTTTGTTGCGGCGTGGAAACTGGATCGCAAAGACGGCGGGTTGTGGGTTAGCCGCAACGGGGGTACAAGCTGGACCGAGGTTGAGGGATTGCGCGGTCAGTCGATTCGCGCCTTCGCCCAATCGCCCTCCGACCCGAAGGTGCTGTTTGCAGGAACCCTCGATGGGGTCTTCCGGTCTACCGATGGCGGCGCCACCTGGATGCTGATCAGTCCTCCGGGCAGCACCGAGATTCATGAGATCGAGTCACTCGCGGTCGACCCAGAGGACCCGCTCACGGTATATGCCGGTACCTGGCATCTGCCTTGGAAAACCGTCGACGGCGGCCAAAGCTGGGGCAGCATCAAGCACGGAATCATTGAAGACTCCGATGTCTTTTCCATCATTGTCGACCCGGAGCAAACAGGCACCGTCTTCCTGAGCGCCTGCAGCGGTATCTATAAGAGCCAGAACGGCGGCGACAAGTTCGCGCGCATCGAGGGCATCCCGTCCACGGCGCGCCGCACCCGCGTACTGATGCAAGATCCGAGCAACCTCAGCGTGGTGTATGCCGGCACGACCGAAGGACTGTTCAAGACCCTCGATGGGGGCAAGACGTTTGAGAGAGTGACCGGCCCGGACGTGATCGTGAACGACGTTTTCGTCGATCCGCGCGATCCGAAGCACGTGCTTTTGGCTACAGACCGCAGCGGTGTGCTGGCCAGCCAGGACGGCGCTGCCACCTTCACAGCCTCGAACGAGGGCTTCTCCGGCCGTACGGTCGGAGCGCTGCTTGTGGACCGCAAAGATACCTCCCGGGTCTATGCGGGGGTGATCAACGACAAGGGATATGGCGGTGTCTTCGTCTCGAGCCATGGTGGCGACGACTGGCAGCAGGTGGATGGAGGTCTGGATGGGAGGGATGTGTTTGCCTTGGCCCAGGCGGCGGATGGAACTCTGGTGGCGGGGACGAGCCACGGGATCTTTGTCTTGCAGGAGACGCCGCAGGCAACTCCGCCTCAGCCTCTCGAGCAGACCGAGGCGCAGCAAGCTCCCGATCGTCTATCCAAAGAGAAAAGCCAACAGGTCGAGCCACCCGTTAGCCACCCAGCTTTAAAAGACACCTCATTCGAAGGGCACATCGAGAAACTCAATGAGATTGACCCGCAACTGGGCCTTCCGGACGAGAAGCCTTCGGCCTGGCAGAAGGCGCTGTCTGGGACGGTCGTTACCGAACCACAGGCAGCCTCTGAAGCTGCGGAAAAGGCCGTGGGGCAATCCGATGCGCCACCAGCGGCTCAGGAGCAGCCGGCGGTGAAGAAACCGAGCTGGCAGCCACGAAGCCTGCTGGTGAATGCACAGGTCAAATTGGCCGCCGGTGCGCCCCCTGCGGCGGCCAAGGTGCCTCCGGCAAGAAAAGGCGGAGCCGAGGGGCATCGTAGAGCCCCGGCGCCGGAAATCGAGGGCCGCGTCAATGCGGTGGATGTTTCATCGGAACTCTGGGTCGCGTCCGCTTCCACGGGCATCTACACCAGCCGGGACCAGGGCGCCAGTTGGCAAGGCGGCCCGGTACTGGCCGACGTCGATTTCATTTCGCTGGCGGTGCAGGGAGACACGATAGCGGCTGCCAAGACAGAGCGGTTGGTGTTCAGCACAGATGCCGGGGCAACCTGGGGACCCATGGGGCTGCCAACCGGTCTGACGCGCATTCGCTGCATCGCCTTTTCAGCCGACGGAACACTTTGGCTGGGTGGGCGCGAAGGCGTTTACTTTACCCCGGATCTGGGCAAGACATGGATGTGGATTCAGCGGCTGCCATATCGCTATGTGGACGATCTCTACTACGACGCGGCGCAGAACCGGATGCTGGGCAGTTCGCGGTCCAGCGAGGAAGTGTTCTCCATCGACCCCAAGAGCCAGGAATGGAAGCATTGGGAGACCGGATATCGCATCGGCTTGATTCGCTCCGCCGGAGACCGCTTGGTGGCCGCTTCGCTCTACGACGGCGTCCTGGTCGAGCCAAAGCCCTCCGGTGGCGTTGCCGGGCAGCGGTAAGGGCAAGTCGAGACAACGGCGACGCACCTTGTAGGGGTTTCGTCCCGGGAGGAACGGACTTCTGTATCATGGGAGCATGAGCGCTTCTTCCCTGAATTCCAACGCCTCGTCCACTGCTTCGAGCCACGCGTTCCAGACCCACGATCCGCGGCTGGAGGCAGTTGCCGCCAAGGTCATGGCGGGTGAGCGTCTTGACTTCCAGGACGGCTTGGCCCTGTATGGCTCATCGGATGTGCTGGCGGTGGGCTGGCTCGCCAACCACGTTCGGGAACGGATGCACGGCGATCTGACCTACTTCAACGTCAATCGCCACATTAACCCCACCAATGTGTGCGTGGCCAATTGCCGCCTGTGTGCCTTCGGGCGCAAGAAGGGCGACGCTGCGGGCTACACCATGGCCCTGGAAGAGGCTTGGGAAACCGCCGCCTCCGGCTATTCGGAGGCGGTGACAGAGTTCCACATTGTCGGCGGGCTGCATCCCGACCTGCCCCTTGAGTACTTCCTCGACTTGGTGCGCGGTCTCAAGCAGCGCTTTCCCAAGGTGCATATCAAGGCATTCACGATGGTCGAGGTAGCCTACCTGGCGCGGCGGGCTAAACTCGGCATTGAAGAAACTTTGGTGAAGATGCGCGAGGCCGGCGTCGATTCCATGCCCGGCGGCGGCGCGGAGATCTTTGCATCCCGCGTACGGTCCATCATCTGCGACCACAAGATCGACGGCAACGAATGGCTGGAGACGGCCCGCTTGGCTCACAAACTTGGTTTCAAATCCAACGCCACCATGCTCTACGGGCACATTGAGAACGACGAGGATCGCGTCGACCACTTGCTCAAGCTGCGCGCTGTGCAGGACGAGACGGGCGGCTTTCAGACCTTCATTCCCCTTGCCTTTCACCCCGAAAACACGGCGCTCGATCATTTGCCTGTGACAACCGGCCTAACCGACATCCGTCAGATTGCCGTGAGCCGCCTGCTGCTGGATAACTTCCCGCATATCAAGGCCTATTGGCAGATGATGACCGCCAAAATCGCGCAGATCGCGCTCCGCTTCGGCGCCGACGACCTGGACGGCACGGTGGTGGAAGAGAAGATCTACCATGACGCCGGGGCAACCACGCCGCAAGGCATGACCCGCAAGCAATTGTGCCGGTTGATTACCGAGGCCGGCCGCATTCCGGTGGAGCGCGACACTCTTTACCATGCCGTTATCCGCACCGAGGACAGTTTTACGGTGGCCGTGTAAGGGGGCTTGCCGATGAAGTGCCAGGGGGGACCGTCGGCCTCTTCGCCGTGCAACTGGCAGCGGTTGCGCCACCAGATCCGGAGAAAGAACTGACTCCATGAACGCATTCGGACCAGCCGCGATCCTGGGGCTCTGCCTGGGGTTCATGTGGGGTACGGGATGCTCGCTGGCGATCCTCTATTCCATCTACCTTGGCGGCTATCGCAAGGCTGTCGAAGACTCGTTGCGCCCCGAGAAGTCCAAGCGCTTCCGGGAGACACTGCGCAAGATCGAGGCCAGGCGAGCACAAGAGGCCGAGGCCGCACCGAAGTGAGTTTGGCGCCTCAAACTCGCGTCTGAAAACAGGCTCGACAAAGCACCGGCCTGCCTTGGCGGGGCACAAAAGGTAGGGTCGTCTCCACGCCGCATTGCGAGCAGATTGTCTTTACCTCTTCACGCTTCTTCTGCGGGCCCTTGGAGAATTTGGCTCTGCATGGCCGGCAATGCTTTGGTTCGTGAATGAACTGCTTGCTATGGAAATAAAGCTGTTCATCGGCCGTGAACACAAACTCCGCTTTACAATCGATGCACTCTAAAACCTTATCGCAGAACTTCATAATCGAATATGAACCTGTCGCAACGCCAGAATTATAGCGACTCGAAGCGAACCTGTCTGTCGGCTATCGGACGCAAGCAGGCCTGTTCCGCAACCCCAAACTCTGCTTTCAGTGTTCCAGGCCTGTTGCCGCGCCAACTGCGTGAGCCGAAGCGCCGGCAACGGGCGCGATCCACCAGGTATGCGTTCCATGTCTCTTCAGGCGGTAGCTGATATAGGAGCCATAGCCCACCAGCGCGAAACTCACACCCAGTTCGCCGGCCTGGGATGAAGGCATGAGCGGATTTCCCTCCCGGCATTGATGGGTTGCTATGCAGTGTTGCGTCATTTCTACGTCAAAGACAGCCATCCCAAGGTGCAGCCCATTCAGCAGGAAGTACTTTGAATCGAGTGGGTGATTGACCTTGACGGGAAAGGTTCGAACGAAAGTTAAGGCGATTGGACTGGGAGCCAAGGCCCCAATCGGGAGGCTGCTCGACGCTGTCCCATTTAGGATCTCGTTGTGGGGAACTGCCACGGTTGCGCCGAGTTGAACATCCTTGTCAAGGTGGGGAATCGGTGCTTCAAGCTCTTGCGCGGAACAGGACCATGCACCTGTAACCATAGTTAACCCTAATATTGTGCTGCAGATAGCCTTCATGTCGACCTCCGACCGTTTTCCTCTTGCATATGGCGGAGTTATCGACTGAACGGGGCGTGCGTTGAAAAACTTTGGGCATTAGAGAATCCAAATCAACCAGGGTGATACACCCGAGTGCCTTGCATCCACGGAAGGAACACGGTCTTGACCGCAACCCAGAGAGGGAGCACCCGGGAACCACTGCATTCGATCCTTGTTCCTCACATTGCAATCAAGAAGCAAAGGCGGGCGCGAATCGGCTTCTTCATGAATTTCAAGACAAATGTCCAAGCCAACCTCAAATGTGGCATAAAATGATCCGTTGCAAGTGATACCGATTCGCGAGGCTGCCCGGCTGGAGAGCCCGGCGGCGATAGGCAGCGGCAGCGCGCCAGTGGTAGTCGGGGTGTGTCTGCTCCTGCTGCTTGGCTATGCCACCGCAACCGTCTTTGTGCGGGATGCCTGGGTGGTTCAGTCTTTTCAGATCGGAGTCTTTACCCTTCTGGGCGTGTACCTTCTGGCCGGCTTGCGAAACCGGCAGGGGCCCATTGCCACTCATCCTGCCGCGTGGCTCGTCTATCTGATCCCGCTCTGGGGCGTTTTCCAGATCGTTGCCCATCAAACGGCTTCCAGTTTCGAAACACGAGAAGCCACGTTGCGCTGGGGAGCCCTTGCCGGCGTCTTCTTTCTAACCCAGACCGTGGCCAGGACCCGGAAGAACCGGCGCATCCTCTTGACCGCGTTTCTCTGTTTTGCAACGGCAATGGCCGTCTTGTGTCTTACGCAGCTCTTCACCTCCGAGGGCCGCGTCCTTTGGATCTTCCCTTCTGGCTATCCGGATGTCTACGCCACTTTCCCCTCTTACAACAACTATGCGCAATTTGTTGAGATTGCCTTGCCGATTGCCCTCTGGAGAGCACTGCGCGAGGGCTGGCGATCGTGGTGGTACTCTTTGGCTGGCGGAATTCTCTATGCCTCAGTCATCGGTTCGGCTTCTCGTGCCGGCGCCGCCCTCTGCACAGCGGAATTGCTGGTCTTCCTGGTCGTGGGCCTGGTCAGGTTGAGAGACCCGGTGACTGGCATTTCGACCCGTTCGGCAACCACAATCCTGGTGATGATTCCGCTGTTGGCAGCCGCGTTTACTGCGGCTGTGGGATGGGAGCGGGTTTGGCTGCGCTTTCAGCAGAATGACCCGTACCTGGTTCGCCGCGAGTTCGTTGTGGCCGCGCTCGATATGGCCAGGCATCGTCCGTTGACGGGCTTCGGGCTGGATACCTTTCCGGAAGTCTACCAACGGTACGCAATCAAGGACTTTCCCTTCTACGCCAACCATACCCACAACGACTGGGCCGAGTTTGCAGCCGATGGCGGAGTGCCCTTTCTGCTGCTGGTGTTGATCCCGTTTGCCGCGGCCATTCCCATAGCCGCTCGCAATCCGTGGGGGTTGGGATTGATCGCCGTGATGCTCCATGCCTGCGTGGATTTCCCGTTTCCGCGACCCGCGGTGTCGGGATGGATGTTCGCCATGCTGGGCTGCCTGTACATGGCGCACAGGGCAAATGTGATTCACCAGGGAAGCCCCGAGCCTCCCGCTTCAGCTGACGCCTTGGTTAGGCCCTGAAGCGGCGGGCAAGTGCTGCCGGCTCCCGCAGTTGTGGCCCTCAGGCAAAGCCAGCCTATGCTGTTGGATTGAAGCACGAAGAGCGGATCGCGCCAGAATCCTGCGGCGGGATTCTCTCTGTCGTGAGATAGCGGAGGAAGAACCAGAACACCACGAAGGCTGCTGCGAAGATCAAGAAGACCACCAATCGGCCGATGAGGCGCTTCTTTGTCCGGGGACTGATCTTGGTCGACCGGTGTCGATGCTTGGGTTGAGCTGCCGGCTCGGCGGCGGCCTCTGTCGAAGGCAAGGCAAAGAAGCGCAGCCTGCAACTGTGGCAACGGAACGCAACTCTTCCGCGAATGCGCAGGAGGGGGTCGGTCCACCGCTCGCGCTTGGAAGTGTGGATATGTGAACTGCCGCATTGTGGACAAAGCATCATTGAGCTCGCGCCTGAATTTGGGTTGATAGTACTACCAGCGTCCCCGCGATTCGCGGGGTTCCAAGAGAACGTTGGTAACGAAGCCTGAGATGGAACAGTGAGATCGGGGATGGAACCGAAAAAGCCAGCTCCGAATGCTCTTGGGTGTTACTCGACAGGTTGGGAGAGCTTGCCAGGGCCGTGTTTGACTTCACATCGACGATCTGCCACTCAAGGCCTGTACCAGGGGGAATTCCCGTGGTGCGGTAGTCGTAGGCAAGCAGGTAATCGCCAGGAGACAGCGCCACGGTCTGGTCGGCGATTGTACAGTCTTCCGGCTGCCTGCCCGTGAATTCGCTCTCAAGACCGGAGGAACCCGGCCAGGAATGCAGGCCGGCGTACTCTGGAAGCGCCCAGTCGAAACGGACGGGGAGCGGCTCCCGCGCGAACTGCGCATTGTTGGGGGTCGTGGTATCGGCGACAACCCAATGTTGCTGCATCAACAGATGCCACAACTTGACAGCCTCGACTGCATCGTCCGCGTCAACCAACCGGTCGACAACAGAGACCAGCAAAGAGCGGTCGGATTCCTGGTCGCCGGCGGCCATCAGGCGCGGAGCAAAGTGAGCCGCGGCCGTTTCTTGATCCTTCGCCAGCAGGAAACGGAGATACTGGCGGAGCAAATCCGGTTGTCCGTTCAGGATGGCCGCGGCGATCTTTTCAGGATCTGGCGAAACGCGCCAACATAGCTCAAAAAGAGATCCCACATCTTCTGCGGGAATTGAGGCGGCACTGCGGGCCCATGCCCAGAAGGTGGGGAGATTGTCTTGGCGAAGATAGTAGTTGGCCAGCGTCCAGCGAGGCAGGTAGGTGTGGTCCACTTCAAAAGCGGTTAGGAGCGAACTCTCTGCTTTGGCAAAGTTCCCCTCGGCCTCATAGCGCAGACCCAACTCGATATAAGCCTGGGCATCGTAGCGGTTCAACTCCAATGAAGTCGCGAGAAGATCGCGCGCATGAACACGGTCAAGCTGGGCCAGGCGCATGTAGTAGTTCCAACCATCCGGCATCACGCGAATCGCCGCGCGCACCGACTCTTCGGTGTCCAAATGAAACAGGTAATCGGCACGAGCAATCTGCCACGAATTCCAGACGCCCAGAGCGCACGCCGCCGCGACGATGACGCACAAAGCGACCACAACCGACTGTCGAACAAGCGGTGGCATAACTAATCCGAAAGCATACCATCTGCGACAGATCTGTCAAATCGAGCGCAGCGCAGATAGATGGCGTTCCGTTTGGAGATCGGCTTGTATGACATATGACTTACAGTAAGTAACGGCTTTTTGACTATAGCGATTCCAGAATGACTGTACCCAGGAACCGCAGCGTTCAAGTCGACGCGACCACAAGGAGCGGCGACCCCGCGCGATGCAAGACAGGGCACACCTATTCTGGAATCGCTCTAGGCTGGAAACTGCAAAAAAATGCCGCAACGACCATAGACCGCACAACCCGTCAAGGTGGATCGCGTGGTCTATGGTCGTTGCGGCTGTCAGCGCTTACTGCGCGGCTCTGCTTATCGAGGCCCCGAGTGCCGGCCCTTTGTCCCTTTTCCGATCTTCTCGTTTTTATATTTCAGTAGCAAAACGCACCGATTGGCTGCTGTCCCGTTTTAAGTCCATGCGGGTTCAGTACTTCCAGATCGTCGATCTCAACTTCCAGAGAAAAGGACTGACGGATGGCAGCAAGACAGATGACAACCCTGCATTGATGACGGAACTCCGTCACTACGCCAACGGCTCCGGTAAAAACGCCTCCTCGTACGCGCACACGCGTCCCCACCGATACGGATGGATGGGGCCGAAGAAGCAGACCCGTAGCGAGGCCGTCCCGAATTTTTGCGAGTTCCTCATCGGAAACCAGATCTCTTTCTTCGTTGCCCAACAGGCGCAGCACGCCAGGGGTGGAGATGACAGAGATTCTGCTCTGCGGCGGGAACCGGACAAACACGTAACCGGAGAAGAGCGGCCTCTCTGCGACGACAGTTCGGTCGGACCACTTTACCCGTTCCGTGTAGAGAGGTAGATAGTGCTCCACCGAGCGAACGTCGAGGTGCTTGGAGACACGCTTTTCCTGATTCGAGAGAACATGTAGAACATGCCAAGGACAGCTATGCATAGGTCGCTCCTGGGGGTGAATGTGCATGAGCACAATGAATGTTCCACTTGGCGGTTTCAGATGCCGATCGCATCTCTTTTGTCATTCCAGTGGAATGTTTTACTTGTTTTCACACAAAGGAATCTGGCCCGGTTTGCCGAAGCGATGGGCTTCGGGGAGTCTTTCGTCGATCGTCTCAGTTGCACCGGACTGCGGACTGACGAGAAGCGAGAATGAAGAAGAGGTTTCTGTTTTCATGATTAGCCCATCCCGGCGGATGTTCTTACCGGGACGATTTCAGAAGGGAAAGCGCGATCCCGTCCGAGGATTGCGCCTTCGCCTTGAGGGGAATCTGCGTTGGGACCGATTCTGGACCTTCCGGCGCCCGTTGAATGCGGCCGTCGAGAATAAGGCGTGCCGCCGTTCGGCGTACGGCCCCAGTGGCTTTCCAGGCGAGGCCTGTGTCTACAAGTTCCTGGAAGAGAGCCAGTGTCTCCTGCATCGACAGGCAGCCTTGCTGCCACAGTTGTTGTCTTCTATGTATGTCCGCCTTCTCGGCCGATCCCTCCTTGCTGCGCGAGCCCCCTGGCTCGCACATTTCAATCTTCTGATGCGATCCAGGCGAATGCTGTGCCTTGGCTGCATCGATTGAGTGGGTTGGACTTTCGGTTAGTTTCCGGTTCAACGCCATCTGCACCTTTCTCGATTTGATCACCACCGAATGGTGAAAGCGTGTTCCACATCTTGAGGTGGTCGCTGCTGATTACGGTCGGATGGTAGCGAGAAAAAATGGCCCTTCTGCCATCTCGCAGCGCTTCTTTGTTTACTGATAGGTATGAAATCAGGCTCGATTCGGTCCCTATCCAACCTCCCCAGTCGACTGAATTCCCTCTTGACGCTTGGGACGCGAGGCAATCCAGGATCGCAACGATTGACGATGCGAAGGGCCCTTAGGAACAGCTGAGCGACTTGAAATCAATGAGTTCCAAGTCCTGTTTTTCTACCTTGACCGCGACGCTCTTCATGATGAGATCGAGGTTAAAGACAACGCGGAGTGCGTTTTCCTTTTGCACCACGAAGCCCTTCATTCCTGCCAGGGCTCCGGATCGGATTCGACCCCTGGGACCCTGCGAGATGAACGTGTGCGGCTCGGCATGACTCATGGGAAGACCGAGTCGGAGTGCGTCGATTTGGTCCTCCGGCAGCGGAGCTATCTCATGACCTGTCCCGGTAACGATTGCCAAAACCCCCGGCACCTCCAGGACCCGCACCCGCTCCGAACGGTTGAAGCGGGCGAAGATGTAGCCGGGGAAAAGCGGGAGTTCCAGATGGGCTCTCAAGCCGTTGCGCCACTTGTGCTCGGTGCGGTAGAGAGGCAGATAGTGCTCAATACCGCGGTGAATCAGATGCAGATCCACGCGCTTCTCATGACGAGGAGACGTCGAAACTGCAAACCACTCCGGGCCGAGCTTTCTTTGAGCCATTACGTTCACCCAAATGAGAGTGGCTAACCTGATGTGCGCTCTCAGGCAAAGCTTCGCTCCCCTCACTTAGATTGGCTCTTTCCTACATCTCAACCCAATCCAAGCGAGCGCAGAGGCACAATCCTCCGTGCAAAGCCAAGCAGATATGGGCCCGACAAAGTGATCAAAATATAGCATCGGTGCAGACCGTCTGCAACGATTACCAGCGTCAACTTGATGCTCATTGGTACCCGAATATGGTTACTACATTCGGCGCGTGATTTCAAGATGATTAGTTAGTTAATAGTAGTAACGCGCCAGATACTTGGTCCAATCTGGAGCCGAGTAACATCTGGAAACATAGGTCATACAAATGTAAGACGTCTCGAATGGAGCCCCGCATCTGGATGCCATAAATCGAAACATCCACAAGTCCGCGGCCTCTCCTGGAGCCGGCGAATCAGGCACATCGAGGAGCCGGCCTGGAGCCAGCGCCGGAAACGCGTTCGGTGCGGTTCGCTGCGAAAAACAACGGATAACTTGCGCAAAATGTTGTATATGCGTTGATTCGCAGAAAAACGTTGACGTAAAAATCGGGAATGTGTTACTTTCCACCCGTTCGGCAGGAGTTGAAAATCCTGCTTGGACGACATTGAATCTCCCGTTCAATGGCTCACACGCATTCCCCGTTCCTTCGCAGGTTTCACCGAGGCCCGAAAGCAAGCTCTCTGGATGTCAGTTTCCGGCGCTAAGAATCTGCGCCGCCAATTCCCCAGCTACCTCTGTTGGATCCTGCAGGCGAGCCTGGCGATCCCTCCCTGACTGGATGCGGTTGCTCGACGTGGACCCCACGGAGCGAATTCAATCGAAAGGACATCGAGGTCAATGTCGAAGTTCCATGCATGGTGTTGTAGCTCGCTGCTTACCATGGTGGCGGTCACTCCTGTGTTGGCCGGCACAAACGGTCCTTCGGAAGCGAAGGACGCAGCAACAGCGAATGCAGCGGGGGCGGTCCCAGCCGCCGCCGCGCCCAACCCAAACCCCATCCCTCTGGCGGGCAATGCGAACATCACGGCGCTGCTTGGCGTTCTGGTGATGAAGGGTGTTCTGGCGCCCGCCGAGGCCACGGCAGTCCAGAATTCTGCGCCAGATGCGGAGTTCAAGGTTTTGGTGGAGGCGCTCACCCGCAAAGGCGTGATTGGCTCGTCTGACTTGGCGCCGGCAGTCGTTTCGAACCCGGTTGCGCAGCCCGCTGCTCCTCTTTCGGCTGAGGCCGTGGTGGCCTCGCTCCATGCCGCGGTTCAGGCCACTGCGACTCCCGGCCCCTCAACGGCCAAGCCTCCCGCGGCTCTGCCGGCGCTTGTGCCGGCGGTGGCGCCGTTACGCGTTCTTCCCGTCGATCCGCCGGTAAAGGACGGGCTGAATGCCGCTTTCAAGATGGGAGCGGTCAAGATGACCCCGTACGGTTTCATCAAGGCGACCGCTGTCTACGATACAAGTTCCCCGAACGGCGACGATTTTCCGTTTGTGGGCGTTTTTCTGGGTTCTACCTCGATCTTGAGCACCGGGCCCACCGAGGATCCGGAGTTTCACCTGAAGGCGCGCTCGACTCGATTCGGCGCCAACGTGGAATGGCCTGATATTTCCAGCAAGATCGTTCTAACAGGCCGCATCGAGGGCGATTTCGAAGGCAATTTCAGCGAGGTCGACAACCGCGATGTCTCCTCGATCAGAAGCAATCAACCGCAACTGCGCCTGGCCTATGCGCGCCTGGACTATAGCGCCGGCGAGAAGAGCGACATCTATTTCGAGGGTGGCCAGGACTGGACGATTTTTGGCTCCAGCATTCTGCCAAATATTCTTGAAACCACCTTTCTGGGCGCTTACTATGGCGACATCTGGGAGCGCTCTCCGCAATTTCAACTGGGCTGGGTGCAGAAACTTGGATCGAGCCGCAACCTCAAATTCTCACCGACCTTTGCGATCATGATGCCAACAACGGGTCAAATCGAGAAGTTGGGGTCGCTTGGCTTGGCAGGCCAGATTGCCCAGGCCGAACGCGAGGGCGCCGATTCGGGCCGTCCGGAAGTGGAAGGCAGAGCGGCTTTGCAGTTCCAGCTTGACGATGCCAAGGGCGTCGCCCCGGCGCAAATCCTTGTTACGGGATTCCAGTCCCGGCGCACCTCCATTGTTCCAAATTCGGCGTATACCAGCACTATGCCTGCAAAATATGTGGCTGCATTTCCCAACGGATTTACCGCGTCAAGCAGTATGTATGGCGGACAACTGGGAATTCAATTGCCGACCCGTTGGTTCACCCTGGTGGGCAGTGCGTATAAAGGCGCCGACATGCGCTTCTTCTTTGCCGGTCAAGTGAATACCTATGCCACCGATGTTGCCGGGCTAACCAATCTTCAAGGCCCCTTCTCCACGCTCGATGGCGGACCCTTGGCCGCGGCCGGTGGCGCTGTGTTGGGCACCAACGCGGCAGGGCAGGTGGTCGTGGCTCCGCAGTTACCCATTCGCTCGTTTGGCGGATTCATCAACCTTGGACTTCCGCTCTCGCGATGGTTCAATGCCAACCCCAAGGGCCACAACGCCGGGTGGCAGTTCTATCTCGACATGGGCAAAGATCAAGTCGTGAATCGCGACTTGAACAACCCCGGTTTTGTTGCCGCCTACAACGGCGGCGGTACGGCGCCGTTGCCCATGTCGATGGGCAAGATGGCTGCCGGAACTTTGTACTACAAGCTGAACACCTGGTGCGGATTCGGCATCGAGCAGTCGGTCTATGCGACGCGCCTCCTGGACCGCCTCAACCTCTACACGATAGCCGGAAAGCCATCCAACGAATGGCAGGATCATCGCACCGAATTTGGGCCCGTTTTCACGTTCTAGAATCGCACGGCTGGTTGAACTCCGGCGTCAGGCGGGAGGGCCTTCAAACAGCGCAACTGGATACGGAACGAACGCGCAATTGAAAAGCCGCGCAGGGGTTCAACCAGTCAGGTTGGGAGGATCGATTTCCATGAATAAGCGAAGAACGATGGTCCTCGCGACAGGTCTACTTTCTGTGGCCATGGCGGCCAACGCCGTAACCAGAACCCAGACGATCCGAATCAGGATTCTGGATTCTGAAACGCGTTCGGTGAGTCTCGACAAGAGCGGTGTTCCCAAAAATTGCGATGGGCTTAACTACGACGCTTATTGCAATTCCAGTCAGAGCGTGCAGGTAACCAACACGCTGCTGGCTCAAGAGGGCAATGGAACACCATTCCGGATATCCTGCAGCGTCGACTCCCGGTGGTCGAGGTGCGCGACGCTGGAAAGCGGGGAATCGTTCGATGCGCGAATAGAAAAGCACGGCATCGTCGTGTACTACGAGGATGAAAGAGGCAAACCGCGCAAGCAGCTCTATGCATTTGTGCCTGCGAGTCAAGCCGACCCTAAAGTTGGCTCGTATGCTGTCCCACCCCAACCCACCTCTGCCGCTGAAGCAGTTACAGACTCTCTACCAGGGAAAGGTCTGCAAGAGGCGGCGAGATGCAGTTTCAGTTCGGTTCCGGCGGGAGCCGAGATCGCAGTGGACGGACACTACGTCGGCAGCACGCCTTCGGTTCTTCCACTGAGCAGCGGAGCGCACAATGTGACGATTTCGATGCCAGGGTTCGCTCATTGGAAACGAGAGTTGACCGTGATGCCCGGCGCCGACCTTTCGGTGAACGCGGTCCTGGAGAAAACGGAGTAATTCATCGCAAGAAGAGTGAGTCATGCCGCGGCCAACTTGACTCTAAGGTAGCTCTGACTAAGCCGATGTTTTTGAAAGGGCACGACTTCAGTCGTGCCGTAAGTGGCTGATAACGAAATGGGCTTTAGCCCCTGAGGGAATGCCCGAGCAGGAATCGAGCCTTGTTCGGCGGTTCCCTTAGAGAAAACAGTTTTGAGCAGTCGCAAGCAAGCGCAAACAACTTGGAAGGGAGCTTTATGGCAAATAGCACAAGTAGCGTGGATGTGGTTCAGCCAAAGCAATATAAAGCGTCTCAATCGACGTGGAACACGATTGCAAGGAGCACGGAATTCCGCGATTTGATGGCGACAAAGCGGGCCTTCGTGGTTCCGGCCGTTGTGTTTTTTGTTGTGTACTATGTCGCCTTGCCGGTGTCGGTCGGCTATGCACCGCAGTTCATGTCCATACGGATCGGCTGGGTAAATCTCGCTTATCTGTTTGCGCTGTCTCAATTCGTCGTGGCATGGATCATCGCGGGACTCTATGTGAAAGCGGCCAACGCGTTCGATCGCTTGTCAAAGGACATCGTGGACCGGGCCCAACTTTCTCAAGGAGGCAAATAAGACATGTCGACTTCCCTCTTCATGTTCCTGCTCTTTATTGCGATAACTCTGGGCATCACGTACTGGGCTTCGAAGCGGTCGGCCGGCGCGAGCGCGTACTTTGCCGCTGGCCGCCAAATCAAGGGTTGGCAAAATGGAATCGCCGTTGCCGGCGACTACATGAGCGCAGCGTCCTTTCTTGGCATTGCGGGCATCATTGCCTTCTTCGGTTACGACGGCTTCATGTATTCCGTGGGCTTTCTGGTGGCTTACCTGACGGTGTTGCTGCTGATCGCCGAACCGCTGCGCAACGCCGGAAAATATACCATGGCCGATGTGTTGGCCTATCGCCTGAGCCCAAGGCCGGTAAGGGCCATGGCCGCCGTCAGCACCTTGACGGTGAGTATCTTCTACATGATTGCCCAGATGGTGGGCGCAGGCGCGCTGGTGGCGCTGCTTCTAAAAGGCTCGGGCATCAGCTTTGGTACGGCTGTGGTCGGGGTCGGCATCTTGATGATTGTCTACGTGGTATTCGGCGGTATGTTGGCGACCACTTGGGTGCAGATCATCAAGGCGATCCTGCTGATGAGCGGAACCTTTCTGCTCAGCATCCTGGTGATGGCGCATTTCCACTTCAGTCTTGCCGACTTCTTTGCCGCCATAGGCAATGTCACCTATCACGAGAAGGGCGTGGTGGTTGTGAAGGACTTCTTGCAGCCAGGCCTTCGCTTCAAGCCTCCCTACGGGGCATTGGACCTGGTATCGCTGGGCCTGGCTTTGATCTTCGGCACCGCTGGCTTGCCGCATATCCTGGTGCGCTTCTACACCGTGCCCGATGCGAAGACGGCGCGCAACAGCGTGGTGTGGGCCATGGTGCTGATCGGGGTCTTTTATCTGCTGACCACATTTCTGGGCTTTGGCGCGGCCACCATTGTGGGGCGGGATTACATCACCACCCACGGCGGCACCAACATGAGCGCGCCGTTGCTGGCTCAGAGTCTGGCAGGGAATATCTTCTTCGCGTTCATTTCCGCCATCGCCTTTGCCACCATCCTGGCTGTGGTGGCTGGCCTCACCATCAGCGCCACGACCTCGTTTGCCCACGATTTCTGGACCAACGTCATTCACAAAGGCGTGGAGCGGAAACCGGGCGAAGAGGTGCTCGTAGCGCGCATCTCGGCGTTTGTGGTGGGCGCTTTGTCCATCGCCATCGCCGTGGCGCTGGGGCCGACAGCGAATGTGGCGTTTCTGGTGGGATTGGCCTTCGCCGTGGCTGCTTCTGCCAATCTGCCCGTGATTGCGCTCTCCATATTCTGGCGCCGATTCAATACCGCCGGCGCAGTCGCCGGGCTGGCCGTGGGACTGCTGGCTTCAATCGGGCTGATTCTCGTGAGCCCCAGCCTGATGGCCATCGATCCGCCGACAGTGGTGGGTGCTGCGCGGCATCTGATCCAGGCGAAAGCCTGGTTCCCGTTGGAGAATCCGGGCCTGGTGAGCATCCCGTTGGGATTCATCGGAGCGATTGTCGGCACGTTGTTGAGCAACGAACAAACCTCCGACGACAAGTTCAACGAACTGCTGGTCCGCTCGAACACCGGACTGGGCGCAGAAAAGGCCACAGCGCATTGAGAGAGGCTCGTCAGTAGAGCACGAATTTCACTTCAACGTTGATGCGGGTGGCAATGGGCCTGCCGTCTTTGATGGCGGGAAGGAAACGATAGCGTCGGACCGACTCGATCGCCTTCCCGTCCAGGCCCATGCCCAAGGGCCGAAGCACATGCACGTCGCCGGGTAATCCGTTTTCACGAACAAGCAGCGTGACAACGCAGACGCCCTGGTACTTTGCCTTGAGTCCGTCCGGGGAAACGAACGCGGATGCAGTATGAATCAAACGGGGTCCTGTATCTGCGGGAATCGGGGCGCTGTCGCTCAGTTGTTCCGCGCGGCTTCCATTTGTGGGGTCCAGGTCTGCTTCAATCAAGGCGATTGCCGGCGTGGGGCGGACTGCTCCAACGCCAAAAGGAACCAAGATTCCAACGTGCGTGGCCACCGGTTTTCCATGTAACTTGGCGGGCGCGAATTTCGATTGATTGATTGCCTTGAGAGCCTGGCTATCGAATTCGCCGCCCAACGGCTGGAAGAGCTGTATGTCGGTTGGAATGCCGTCGGCGCCGACGATCGCCGACCACACGCTTAGCCCTTGGATTGGGCTTTTGCGCATCGCATCGGTGTAGTTTACCGTCGCGGCATCCACCATAAAAGGTGGGTTGACCTCAAAGCCGACAAAATACACGCCATCCTTGTCAGGCGACTGATGGTATCCCGGCGAAGACAACGTCTGCGCCGAAACTGCGATTGCACCGAGAACGAGCATTGCCAGAGCCCATCTTGTCTTTCGCATTTGATCCCTGCTTTCTGCGCGGCGAAACGCGACCCTAACACACCATCCCCAACTCCCTCAGCAGGAACGCATAGTCGAACGCGATCTCTTTCAGGTAGTCGTAGCGGCCGCTGGCGCCGCCGTGGCCCGCCTGCATGTTGGTCACCAGCAGCAGCGGCTTGTCATCGGTCTTCAGCGTGCGTAGCTTGGCCACGTACTTGGCCGGCTCCCAATACATTACCTGGCTATCGTGCAACGAAGTCTTCACCAACATCGCCGGATAACTCGCCGCCTTCAAGTTATCGTAGGGCGAGTAACTCAGCATGTACTTGAAATACTCTGCTTCGTTGGGGTCGCCCCACTCTTCGTATTCGGGAACCGTCAGCGGCAGCGTGGCGTCGAGCATGGTGTTCATCACGTCGACAAAGGGCACGTGCGACAGGACCGCGCGAAACAGATCGGGCCGCAGATTGGTGACTGCGCCCATCAACAGCCCGCCGGCGGAGCCGCCCTCGATAGCCACCCGCGCCGCATCGCCATAGCCCGCCGCACTCAGGTGCTCGACCGCCGCAATGAAGTCGGTAAACGTGTTGCGCTTCACCAGCATCTTGCCTGCGTCGTGCCAGGGCTTGCCCAGGTCGCCGCCGCCGCGAACATGCGCGTAGGACATCACCACGCCGCGATCGAGCAAACTCAACCGGTTCGAACTGAAGCCGAGGGGCAGGGAATAGCCATACGATCCATAGCCGTAAACATACTGCGGATTGCGGCCGGACTCGCGCTTGTCTTTGCGATAGACCAGCGACACAGGAACCTGGACGCCGTCGGCGGCCGTGGCGTGAATGCGCTCGCTGGCGTAGAGCGTGCGGTCGAAGCCGCCGGGAACCTCAACCTGTTTCAGCAGCGTCGAAGCGCCGCTGGTCACATCGTATTCGTAAACCGAACTCGGCGTAACCAGCGATTGGTAGGCGTAGCGAAAAGTCGTGGTTTCAAAGACGCGGTTGACGTGCGGATGCGCGCTGTAAGCCGGCTCGGGGAAGGCGATCTCGCCGGCCGCCGCAAACGCCGGGCCGTCCTCGGCAAAGCGGCTGATGCGCAGCCGCGGCAAACCATCTTCGCGTTCGCAAGCGATGAAGAAGCCGGCGAACAAATCCACGTCTTCAAGCATCACGCTGTCGCGGTGAGCGATGCGCTCGGTCCAGTGCTCGCGCTGCGGCGTCTCGATTGGTGCCGTCACTAGCCGGAAGTTGCGGCCGCGATCGTTGGTGCGGATGAACCATAGCCCGTTGCGATGCTCGATGGAATATTCGTGCTCGTCTTCGCGCGGGCAAATCAGGACGAAGTCGCCCTCCGGCCGGTCGGCCGCCAGCACCCGGCATTCGCTGGTGATGTGGCTGGCCGACTCCATCACCAGGAACTTGCCGTCCCGAGTACGGCCCGCGCCCAGGTTGAAGCGCTCGTCGTCTTCCTGATAGACCAACACCGCATCCAGAGTATGCCCACCGCAGGTGTGGCGGAAGAGTTGGTATTGGCGCTTCTGCTCCTCGTCTTCCACGGTATAGAAGAGGGTGCGATTGTCCGCGGCCCACACCACCGAACCCACGCGTTCGACCTCGTCTGCCAGGGTCTCGCCCGTGACCAGATCTTTGATGTGCAGCGTGTATTGGCGAAAGCCCTTGGTGTCGGTGGTGTAGGCCAGCCAGCGGCCGTCGTCGGTCACGTCGGTGTCGCCGATAGCGAAGAAGGCGTGGCCTTGCGCCAACAGGTTGCCGTCCAGCAGCACTTCTTCGGCTGCGTCCGCGTCGGGCGCCAGGGGCGTGCCTGTCTTGCGGCAGTGGATGGCGTACTGCTGGCCCTCCTCGGTGCGGGTGTAGTACCACCACGCGCCGTCGCGGAAGCGAACCGAGATGTCGGTCTGCTTCACGTGCGAGAGCATCTCCTGGTAAAGCTCCTCGCGCAGGCCGGCCAAGGGCCTCATCAAAGCCTCGGCGTAGGCGTTCTCGGCCTCAAGATACGCCGTCACCTCCGGCTTCTCCTTGTCGCGCAGCCAGGCGTAGTCGTCCACCAGAACGGTGCCGTGGATGGTGGTTTGCTTGGGTTCCTTGCGGGCGACGGGCGGGGCGAGAGGCGGGGTCGGTGTCATTTGTTTTCAGTGTAGTGCAAAGGCAGCTTTCAGCTATCGGCTTTTAGCTTTCAGCTCTGGATCAAGGCCGATTGAGGCCAAAAATCGATACGTCCCATGGCGGCACGGGATGGAGCCAAAAGCTAAAAGCTAGAAGCTGACAGCTAGCCGTACGGAACTTCCCCCCAGCCCGCCGCGTACAATTGAGAGCGATGAAAGGCATTCGCCGTACCCATTGGATCGTTTCCCGGCTCCTGCTGACCGTGTTGGTGGGCCTCTTTGCCACGTCGTTGATGGCCGAGAAGCTGGAAGACCTGCCGGCTCCCACCGACTACGTGAGCGACTACGCACACGTGCTGTCGCCCCAGGCCATCGCTCACCTCGATCACCTCTGCGCCCAGCTCGACCACTCCCAGGCCAACGCCCAGATCGCGGTGGTCACCATACACACTCTGGACGGCGAGGACCCGGCGGAGTTTGCCAACGCCCTTGAAGACAAGTGGAAGATGGGCCGCAAAGGCCAGAACTATCGCGGCGTGCTTCTGCTGCTTGCAGTGGACGACCACAAACGACGGATCGATGTGGGATACGGGCTGGAAGGCATTTTGCCGGACGGCAAGGTGGGCGATATTGGCCGGGAGATGGTTCCCGACCTGCGCGCCAACGACTTCGACGGGGCTGTCACGCTGGCTGTGGGAGAAGTGGCGCAAGCGATTGCTGCCGATGCCAAGGTCACGCTCCAGGACGATGAGCCGGTGCAGTCGATACAGCAACCGAGGCCCGAGCGGCACAGTGCGAATATCGGCAAGATCGTACTGGTCATCGTCGTGTTGGTCTTCTTTTTAGGATTCCACCTGTTGCGCTTCCTGTTCGGCTTCGGATGGTTTTCAAGCTGGCGCGGCGGCCCCTGGATCGGCGGCGGCGGTTACGGAGGCGGAGGTTTTGGCGGTGGCGGATCCGGTGGGGGAGACTCCGGCGGCGGTGGCGGATTCGGCGGTTTTGGTGGCGATGGCGGCGGCTTCGGCGGCGGCGGCGCCGGGGGCGACTGGTAGTTTTTCTGTGAATTCTTAGAGCGGCTCTCTCAACCGGGGGCTGAAGGAGAAAAGTACAGTATGACTCGTGGACTTTGGATTGGACTTGGAGTGGTGGGCGCTTTCGTCCTGGCTTTGTTGATGGTCTTCGGCAGTTATGTGAGCGCCAAGAACCAGATGGTGGCCAGGGACCAGGAAGTGAAACAGGCCTGGTCGGAGGTGGACGTGCAGATGCAACGCCGTGCCGACCTCATCCCCAACCTGGTTGAAACTGTGAAGGGCTTCACCAAAGAAGAAAACAGCGTCTACTCCGAAATCGATCAGGCGCGTACCGGTCTCATGAACGCCAGCAATCCCCAAGCCAAGATCGCGGCAAACGGACAATTGGACGGGGCTATGTTCAAGTTCCTGAAGCTCACCGAGAACTACCCGCAACTCCGCTCCAGCGATCAATTCATGCGTCTGCAGGACGAGCTTGCCGGGACCGAGAACCGCATTGGGGTAGCCCGGCGCCGGTACAACCTGGCCATCCAGGACTACAACACCTTCGTGCTACAGTTCCCCAACAGCATCTGGGCCGGCATTGCCGGGTTCCAGGTGAACAACGCCTTCTTCCAGGCTAGCGAGAGCGCACGCACGGTTCCCAATGTGAAGTTCTAAGCGATCCTCGCACCCGGCAAAAAGGCCATCCCGCGAGCGGGATGGCCTTTTCCAATGTGTTCAACGTCCGGCCGAGGCCGAGACAGTTCTATTTGAAGGAGGCGATGGCACTGGCCTCGTCGTCCTTGATGTCGAAAACCGTATAGAGCTTGGTCAGTTGCAGCAGGTCGTGAACCTTCTTGGTCAGGTTGAGCAACTTTACCTCGGCGTTTTGGTTCTTGGCCGTAGTGAAGGCGCTCACCAGCTCGCCGAGACCGGAGCTGTCGATGTAATTCACGTTGCCCAGATTCAGCAGGATGTTCTTTGAGCCCTTGCCGATCAGGTCGCGAATGGCATCCCGCACCTGTACACTGCCTTCGCCCAAGGTAATCCGCCCGCTCAGGTCCAGAATGGTAACGCCATCCACTTCACGGGAAGCAATAGTAAGTGCCACGGAAGTTCCTCCTTGTTGATACTACGGTTATAGCACCTCCGCCGGGTGTTGTGGCCACTCCTTTTCTTCCCGCCGATCCTGCGAGGGGAAGAGGGTTGCCAGCAGTCCAGAGCGCACGTGCGTCAGATGTTATCGCCAGCCGGCGCCAGATATTTGATCAGCGTCAACTCGGTACCAGGATGCAGTTGTCGAAAGTGTACCTCATCCATGAAGGAGCGGATGAGGAAGATGCCGCGGCCGGTTCCGCGCAGCAGGTTTTCCGGCGCCAGAGGGTCGGGCAAGGTGTCCGGGTCAAGCCCTTTGCCCTGGTCGGCAATGATAAATACCAGCGCAGCGCCGGTGTTTTCCACGCTCACTTTGATCTGCTTGGCGGGGTCGTAATCGTTGCCGTGCAGCACGGCGTTGACGGCTGCTTCGCGCACCGCCATGGTCACATGGAAGCGATCGTCTTCGTCAAGGCCTGCGTCGCCCGCGAGTTTGTCCGCGGCAGCCTCCACTTCGCCGACGCTTTCCATCGTCGAGCTCAGCGAAAATGTCATCCGTCCTGCTTTCGGTCCACTCACCGGCTGTTTATTTGCCCCTTTCGTTTCGGGCCGGGGCACGTGCTCCCAGCCACAGGAACCTAGGTGGAAGTTTCATGGTTGGAGCGCTTTGTGTCAAGCATCCTGGGCCCGCGCATTCCAAATGGTCTCACCGGTGTCTAATACCAGAGAGAGTTCATGCCATGAAGAAGCCTTCCCGTGTCGCCTTGACGGCAGTCGCCCTGTGCATTGGATGCCAGGCGATTGCCGGTGCGCAACAGAAACCGGAAAAGTCTCCCAACCCGGCGAGATTGGAACTGACCGCCGAAGTTGCGACAACGACCGAGGAGGGCTACCCCGCCGTCCTGCGCATCACCTTGACGAACGCCGGCAACGTGGCCGTCGATATGCCGATGCCGGGGGCACCTTGCGTCCCCGGAGGTGGGGGTGTCGAGGTGCGTGCCCAGTGGAGCCCCACTGACCCGAAGGATCTGAGAGGCGGCGGTTCAACCGGGACCGGCTGTACGCAGGAACACTTTCCTAGTCTGACGTTTCGAGTCAGCCATCAATGGATTCGTCTTCGCCCAGGTGAATTCATCACCGTTAGCGAGGACATTCGTCAGAATTATCGGAATTGGGAGCCAGGGAGAATCGAGTATTGGGCCGAATACATCCCGCCCAAAGCAACGCCCGAGGAACTCGTCGAACTCCGCCAGGCGGGCTATGTTGTCCCCGCTGAAAAAATCGAGACACTCCACCAGACCTTTGTCGTGCATTGAATCGCATCTCCAATCCCGGGCCCATAGTTTTGGCGCGGCCCAACGGGACACGGTCTTCGATCTCTGCTCTCTGTTCTCTGCCCCTGTTCCCTCGGCGCTGTTACACTCATCCTGATGCAGCCTCGCACCTTAGCTCGCGTGAGTCTTACCGCGCTGCTCGGCACTCCGGTGACCGACGCGCAGGGGCACCTCCGCGGAAGGCTCAAGGATATTGCGGTGGCTACCGGCCCGGACGCGGGCAAAGTGGCCGGCCTGGTGCTCAAAACCCGTACCGGCCTGTGCATCGTTCCATCGCAGGATGTGATGGAGACCCCCGCCGGCACGCTTGAGCTGCGTTCTTCTGGCGCCCTGGTGCCGCTTGAAGATCAGGGCAACTACCTCTACCTCGCCCAGGACCTGGTTGATCGCCAGATCATCGATATTCACGGCCGCAAGGTGGTTCGCGTCAACGATGTCGACCTGGAGTGGCTGGGCCGCGGCGCGGCTCACCTGCTGCGCGTGGCCGAGGTTGAAGTGGGCATGCGCGGGGCCTTCCGCCGGGTCTTCAAGGGCCTGCTGCCGCGCGCCACGCTGGAATCGCTCTCCCGCAAGCTTGGCGCCAACGGCATTCCCTGGCAGTTTGTCGACGTCATCGAGGTCGATCCCGCCCGCCGCGTCAAGCTGCGCATCGAATACGAGCGCCTGGCGGAGATGCACCCCTCCGACCTGGCCGAGATCCTGGAAGATCTGGCTCCAGCCGAGCGCGAGGCCGTCTTTACCTCGCTCGACGAGGAAGTGGCTGCCGAGGCTCTGGAAGAAGTCGAGCCCAAGCTGCAGAAAGCCCTGCTGGAAAAGCTCGACGAAGAGAAGATCGCCGACATCGTCGAGGAGATGGACCCGGGCGCTGCCGCCGATCTGCTGGCAGAGCTTTCCGAAGAGCAGTCCGACGCCATCCTGGAAGAGATGGAGCCGGAAGAGCGCCAAGAGGTCGAGGAACTGCTCGAGTTCGACGAGCACTCCGCCGCCGGCTGCATGACCACCGATTTCGTTTACCTCGGCATGCAGTCCACCGTGTCCCAGGCGGTGCAGGCGCTGCGTACCTTCGACGGCGACCCGGAGAGTGTCACCGAGATCTACCTGCTGGACGAAAAGCGCGTGCTGCGCGGCGTCGTTTCCCTGGCTCGGCTGGTCATGGCTTTGCCGGAAACTCGCCTGGCCGTTCTTACAGAATCCCGCGTCCTCTCCTGCCCCGCCGATCTCCGCCAGGACGAACTGGCCGAGATGTTCGACAAGTACAATCTCCACGCCCTCCCGGTGGTCGATGCACAAGGGCGGATGGTGGGCGTGGTTCAAGCGGACCACGTCATCAGTTTCCTGCGTGATAAGCTCTAATATCTATGCGGGCTTCCCGAATTGCCCCGCCTTTCAGGCTCGATCTGAGCGGTATTGCTCACTTTCGCCGGTAGATTGAGGAATTTAGCTCAGATTCCGTTCCCGGAATGGTCCCCTTCGGCGAGAAAAAATTCTTGTTACACAATATTTGTGAAAGAATCCAGGAATGATCCAGTTTCCCAAAATCATCCAGGGCGGCATGGGTGTGGGCGTCTCCAATTGGCGTCTGGCACAGGCTGTCTCCAAACTCGGCCAACTCGGTGTTGTATCCGGAACGGCCCTCGACCAACTTTTTGTACGTCGACTCGCCGATGGGGACCAGGGCGGCTATATGCGCCGTGGGCTGGATGCCTTTCCTTTTCAGGAAATGGCCAAGCGGATTTGGCAGGAGTATTTCGTGCCGGGCGGCAAAGCCCCCGATGCTCCCTATCCGAATGTGCCCATGCACCAGCGGCAGGATACCCGGAAACTGGTAGAGCTGTGCATGGTGAGTAATTTCGTCGAGGTGTTTCTGGCCCGCGAAGGGCACAAGAATCCCGTCGGCATCAATTTTCTTGAAAAGGTCCAGCTACCTCACCTCTCCTCCATCTACGGGGCCATGCTGGCCGGGGTGGGCTACGTGCTTATGGGAGCGGGCATCCCCCTCCATATTCCCGGCGTCCTTGACGCGTTTGCTCTCCACCATGCGGCGGAGTACAAGCTGACGGTCAGCGGCGCTCTGCCCGGGCAAGATACCCAGATGCGCCTCAATCCCGCCGACTATGCCGAGGGCCCCATTCCCACTCTCAGCCGGCCCAAGTTCCTGGCCATCATCTCGTCCAACACCCTGGCCACCACCATGCTTCGGCGCGCCAGCGGACGGGTCGACGGATTTGTGATTGAAACTCCCATCGCCGGCGGACACAATGCGCCGCCGCGCGGAAAGCTGCAGCTCAATGACGCCGGGGAACCGATCTACGGCGAACGCGATTCGGTCAACCTCGCTGAGATGCGGAAAATGGGCGTACCGTTCTGGCTGGCGGGCGGCTACGGAAGCCCCGAGAAGCTGCGTGAAGCACTCAACCAGGGCGCGGAAGGCGTCCAGGTGGGCACGGCTTTTGCTTTCTCTGAGGAGTCCGGTCTCCGTCCCGACTTGAAGAACGGCTTGCTGGCCCAGGCGGTCGTCGGCATGGGAGAGGTATTCACCGATCCTGTCGCTTCGCCCACGGGCTTTCCCTTCAAGGTCGCTCAATTCGAAGGCACTTCGTCCGAGCTGAAGATCTATCAGGAGCGCAAGCGGGTTTGTGACTTGGGATACCTGCGTGAGGCGTATGCCTCCCCGGAAGGCAAGATCGGCTATCGCTGCTCCGCGGAGCCTGTGGACAACTTCCTGGCCAAGGGCGGCAAGATCGAAGAAACTGTCGGCCGCAAGTGCCTGTGCAATGCGCTGATGTCGAACGTCGGCCAAGCTCAGATTCGCAAGGACGGCACGGTTGAGCCGGCCTTGGTGACCGTCGGCGACGACTTGAATACCGTGGCCACTTTCCTGGCCCCAGGGCGCAGCAGCTACAGCGCTGCCGAAGTGGTCGAGTCCCTGCTCAGCCTCAGCCGCGACCTGGAAAAGCCCGTCGAATCGTCTTCCGTCGTCGAGCAAGTCCTGATGGCCACCGCGTAGCCAACAGTTCCGTGTTCACAAATGAATGAGTGGCCCAGGTCTCGATTCTGAGACCTGGGGTCCACGAACTCTGAAACAGCGGCGGAGCCGGCCCTTAGAGCATTCTTGGATTTACTGTTAACTTCCGTGCCCCATTCTTTCCGCGCTTCTCTGCGGAATGGGTGGGATACCTACAAAACTCCGGTCTGCGCGATTCCCGAAAATACCCTAGGAGTCTGTCGGAGATAACCGGGCGTGATTTTGTGGTTTGCTTCTGTGGGCATCGGCTTCTGGTCGATGTTCACGGAGGCAGACACCAAGTAGTCAGCCGTGGGGCTTCTTCCGCAGC
>Ga0181520_10002015_pt1 | contig 39533 bp, 32 predicted proteins | sample PEATcosm2014_Bin_29_FD_132451 | JGI IMG/M metagenome (GOLD analysis project Ga0181520, IMG submission 132451) | Peatland microbial communities from MTU Mesocosm Facility, Houghton, MI, USA - PEATcosm2014_Bin02_30_metaG | ecosystem: Environmental > Terrestrial > Soil > Wetlands > Peat | place... | reverse complement strand
TACCATCAAATCATTTCGATCACGCACCTTCCTCAAATAGCCGCTTTGGCGGACCATCATTATTCGGTAGAAAAAAAATTAAACGAAGAAAGAGTTGTTAGTTCAATTAGTAAACTGAAAGATGATGAGCGTGTTAAAGAAATAGCCAAACTTATGAGTGGTGAAAAGATTACGGAAGCAAGTTTAAACGGCGCAAAAGAACTAATGGGGTTTTAAATAAACAAAAATCCTTCCGGTTTCTCTGCTAGATTGTTTGGAATGATTCTGGTTCTTATTATCCCTTAATCGGATTTTGTCTGTGAAAGATTCTGCGATTTATATACATATTCCTTTTTGCGATCATAAATGTATTTATTGCGATTTTTATTCAATAATTACTTCGGATAATATTAACCGGTTTTTATCTTCGTTGAAAAAAGAAATCCTGCATTATTCAAAAAATTATTCCCGTGAGAGAATTTATTCTTCGATTTACTTCGGTGGCGGCACACCATCTTTAATGGAACCGGGATATTTAAGAGAAATAATTCTGTATCTGAAGGATAATTATAAAATAAGTGAAAAAGTTGAAATTACAATGGAAACAAACCCGGGAACGGTTAATAAAGAAAAGTTAGAGCTATTTAGTAAAGCAGGAATAAATAGGATTAGCATCGGTATTCAATCCTTTGATAATGATGATCTTACATTTCTCACACGTATCCATGATAAAGATATAGCGGTTCAAACCGTCTTGCTTGCCAGCCAAATTGGATTTGAAAATATCAGCATCGATTTGATTTTCAATCTTCCCGGACAAACAAAAGAAAAATGGAATATGAACTTGCAGAAAGCAGTCGGACTTCCTGTAAAGCATATTTCTGCTTATAGTCTAATCCTGGAGAAAGGTACTATTCTTAACAAAATGGTTCTGGATGGAAAAGTTGCAATACATAATGATGATTATAATGCGGAGCTTTATGAACTGACGATAGATTTCCTTGCAACAAACGGATTTGCTCAATATGAAGTTTCTAATTTTGCTAAACCGGGATATGAATGTCGCCACAATAATGCTTACTGGAGGTACAGGGATTATCTGAGCTTTGGCCCCTCATCGCATTCCTTTATGGATGGCAGAAGATGGTGGAATTTTTCAAGCTTAAAAAATTATTTATCCGAAATAGAAAAAAACGGTTCTGCCGTTGCTAATTTTGAAAACATCAGCAATGAAATGGCGCTGAATGAATATATAATGCTTGCATTAAGAAGTAATGGCTTAGACCTAAATGAATTTGAACAAAAATTCGGATGTTCATGGTTATTGCAAAAAAAAAATTTTCTTGCAAAACTTCTTGAACAAAAGCTTATTTTATCCAATAATAAATTTATTAGCTTGACCCCAAAAGGCTATGCTATTTGCGATGAAATATTAAGTAGGCTCTTATAGAGCGATATTTCAGTTACAGATGTCTGGGGAACAGACGCTTCCTACTTTATAAGCGGTATTCCCATACATCCGTCGGGTTCTGCTATTCTTAAAAGATCTGCAATTGTTGGAGCAATGTCCACAATATATACCGGGGTATTTATTGTTTGCTCCGGTATATGCCAGCCGTAAAACAACATAGGGACATGAGTATCATATGCATATTGTACTCCATGTGTTGTTCCGAAAGCCAGGTTGTTTATCAGGTAACCCGGTTTAAGAACAACAACAATATCACCCGAACGTTTTGCATTATAACCGTTAAGTACAAGATTTGAATTATCCCGGTATGCAGTTTGTCTTTCAAGATCGTCCCGCGTAAAGACGACAGATACTCCTGGAAGCGATTCACCTGTATAATCGGCAAATACTCTCATAACCTGATGTAAATTAAGATTATTTGCTTTTATTAAATCATGATTGAGAAAAATTTGACCATTAGAAAAATTTTCAATCAAATTTAAATTGCCAAAGGCTCTCTTTGAAACAGCGCGCAGCGAATCCAATGCTTTTTTTGAATTCAATTCACCTGTGGGTAAACGTTGTTCTTTCAGGTAACCGGGTGTTATTAATGCGCCGTGATCTGCAGTCAAAAATAAAACATAATTATCTTCTCCTACCTGGTTATCTAGCGCTTGCATCAAATCTGCAATCAGTTCGTCAAGTCTTATGTAGGTATCTTCAAGTTCAAAAGAATTTGTTGCATAGGCGTGCCCCACATAATCAGTTGAAGAAAAGCTAATTGCTAAAAAGTCTGTATTTTCACTTTTACCCAAATTTTCATTTACTAATGCTGTTTTTGCAAAGTTTTCAACAATTTCATTTCCAAATGGCGTAGTCTCTAATATTTCATATTTTGAATCGGCTTTAACATTTTGGAATGAGTGAGGAAATGAGGTTTTTCCCTCCGAAAAGACGTCGGATTCATAAGGTGATTCATCAGGAGAAGATATTTGATAGTCTGAAGCGGATCTGAGTAACTTCCACCCTTCGGATAAATATTTATCGGCTGATTTTCTACTGTTGAAGTCATCAACCCATTTGGGCAAAGACTTTAAATAATATGATGAAGAAATAAAATCCCCGGTTTTATTGTCGTACCAGTACGCCGCATCTGCCATGTGCCCGCCGGGTAGTATAGCGGCCCGGTCCTTTAGTGAAATGCTGATTACTTTCGATGCCCCGTGTGTAGCTAGCTTTAATTGATCCGTTATAGTGGTTGTCAAAAGCCGCTTAGGGGACATAGCTCCTTCTTTGTCATTGCTTCCGATACTTTTTTCCGTAGAGTCACTTACACAATAAATCATTTTCTTTGCAGCTTTATCGTACCAGTCATTTGCAATCATGCCGTGATAATAAGGGGTCGTACCTGTATAAATTGATGAATGACCGGGCGCTGTATACGTGGGTACATAGTTAAAATGTGCAAAAGTAAAATTTGTTCCGTTGTTCATTAATTTGTTGAAACCGTTTTTGCCGTAATATGAGTAAAAACGGTAGAGATAATCAAAACGCATTTGGTCAACTACTATACCAACTACTAATTTTGGCTTTTGAATAGACTGAGAATGAAGTATGATATTTGAGGAAATCAACAATATGTAAAATGCAATAAAAAATTTTAATTTCATTTTTTGTCTCTAAGTTTAAGGGTTTATTAATTACTGAATCGTACTGCTAAATTTATTAATTCCGTAATTTCGTTAATAATGAAATCCGGATTTTCTTCTTTAATTGATTTCAAATCACGGTAACCATAAGAAGCTGCGCATGTTTTGGCTCCTGCATTTTTTCCGCACCGGATATCAAGTTCTGTATCGCCAACTATTAAAGATGCTTCCGGGCTTACATTAAGTTCACTGCATATAAATAGAAGCGGTTTGCCGGATGGTTTACTTTCTATATTTTCTCTCCGACCTAATATAAATGAAAAATAATTCCTGAGTTTAAAATAATCGATTACTTTATCTGCCTGATTTTGCAGCTTTGTTGTACAAAGGGATGTTTTAATTCCCTTGTCTTTCAGATATTGTAAGGTTTCAATAACTCCCGGGTATAATCTTGATTGATTAATAAATGCGAAATAATGACTTTGGTAAAATGTCATATATTGTTCAAAATCCGTTACGGGAATCTTAAATGCAAGGAACATATCTTTAAAATGATAGCCGACTATCTTGTTGAATTCCTTAAATGTTAAATTATGGTGAATGTTAAGCATTTCCAAAGTCTTAATAGTAGTTTGGTATATTGTATTAATTGAGTCTGTTATTGTACCGTCTAAGTCAAAACAAATATGTTGTATTGGAATAGAATTATTCATTGACAGTTATCAATGCCGGAGATATGAGTCCGATGTGAAACATTATCAAATCGAGCGCCGCCACGGTACTCAACAGTATGTGTTTTGCAAAAAGAACATTGCCCATGCCCGGGAACTCTAAGTAATTGTGCCGGCTTCCCGTACCATGAACAATTAAGTATTTCATCATATTTTATATTATTCAGACTTTCTTTATGCTTATTTGTTTAAAATCTTTAATAAAAATAGGTACAAAAAATATATAACAATATAAATTCTAATAATATCAATAATTTAACCTGCTAATATAACTAAGAATTAAAATCGAACCATTAGAAGTACCATGTTTTGCTTATCACATATTATAATTAATTTTGTTAAAAATGATTATTTGACTAATCAGATTGATGTATAACATGAATATTTAATATAAAATTATTCATATTGTTCTAAGGTAATTTTTTGCATTAACTTTTCTTTTTTGGTTTTAGCGATTATTATCTACCTGTATTAACGAATTCATTGTAATAATTATTGGAGTTTATATGAAACGATATATGATTCTCTTTCTGATGCTTTTTTGCATGGCAGGGTTAAAACCGGTTATTTATGCCCAAAGTAAACCTATTTTATACTTTTGTGAAAGATACGATGCCGGCACGGGCGAAATAGGCATCACCGACAGGTTCACAAAAGGCTATCTGACTATTATGGTAAGAGCCGACCAACCGCTTGGCATGAAAAATGTTTTTATCCAGTTTGATAAATATAACCCGAACTCCCGTAAGTTTGAGTTTTATAAAAAATATACTTATGTCGTAGACCCGGATATGAAATATATATATTTTTCAAAAAATGATAGTAGTGATCTACGCTTTGAAGAAGCCGGCTTCTACAGGGTTTTTCTGCTTAATGAAAACAACGAAAATGTTGCAAGCAGTTTGATAGAAATAATTGATTAATTATAGCCGGTTGTCTAACCTCGGCTTCAACAAAGGATGCGGATATAGAAACAAATTAAAAGATTAAAATGAAATTATGAAGATTATCCTTAGATTATTTTTTTTGCTGCTTATTATCTATTCATCGGCTGTTAATGCGGCAATTGTTGCTAAAAAAATTGCAGGTGATTCAAAGGAAAGACAAGAAGAAAACTCCATTGAGACGTCAACAGTATGGTATGTCAGCGGAACAGATACTGTTAGCGCATATCTGGCTGTTCCAAAGGGTAAAGGAAAGTTCCCTGCTTTGATAGTAATCCATGAATGGTGGGGATTAACTCCCTGGATGAAAGGTAATGCCGATTCATTTGCAATGAAAGGCTATGTAGCGCTTGCTATTGATTTGTACCGGGGTAAATCTACGTCTGATCCTAAGGAGGCAATGAATTTTGTTAAAAGTATTAACAAAGAAAGAGCAGTTACCGATTTAAAATCAGCTTACAATTATTTATCCAATCTTACAGTTGTAGATAATAATAAAATTGGCTCTATCGGCTGGTGCTTTGGAGGAGGATACTCATTTCAAGCGGCATTAAACATTCCGCAGCTTGCAGTGTGTTTAGTAAATTATGGGACTCTTTCTTCTGATGAAAATTTAATTAAAAATATTCATTGCCCCATGCTCTGTATTTTTGGAGAAGAAGACAAAGCTATTCCGCCTGCTGACGTAAAAGCTTTTGATAAAGCAGCAAAGAATGTTGGGCTTAAAGTTGATATTAAATTTTTCCCTGGAGTTGGGCATGCATTTATGAATCCTGGAAATACAGCCGGTTATAAAAAGGAAACTGCAGACTCAGCATGGGAAGATATTTGTACCTTTCTTGATAAGAATTTAAAGTGAGTAGTAGTTACGATAAATAATTCCTCTGTGCCGTTAGAGTTTTTAGCTTATGAGGGGAAGATTATCATAATTCAGCAATAATTTGATATCATTTGGCGCTCACATAATTTTTTAGAATTCAGATCTTGAAAAAGTGAGCGTAAATAATTTTGCATAAGTGATGAATATTTATTTCTTGTCATCAAGCTTTTTTTTGCATGCATCAAGCCTTTTTAACTGTTCTTCGTTCAGTTTGGGATAATCAATAGGCAGTTTTTTCATTGCATCAACGATTATCTCAGAGACTGCCATGCGCATATACCATTTATGATCGGCGGGAATTATAAACCACGGCGCATATTTTTTACTTGTAGCAGAAATTGCTTCTTGATAGCATTTCTGATATTCGTCCCAATATTCACGTTCTTTTAGATCTGCTTCGGAAAATTTCCAGTTCCTCGATTTCTTATCTAATCGCTTTAAGAATCTTCTTTTCTGCTCATCTTTTGAAATATGGAGAAAGAATTTTAGAATAATAGTGCCGTTCTCATATAAATACTTTTCGAAATCATTAATTTCCCGGTAACGCTGCTGCCAGATATTTTCAGTTATCAATTCTGTGGGAATTTTTTCCTTCTCTATTAAGTTATGAACTTTTACTACCAGTACCTCTTCATAATGTGAACGGTTGAATATTCCAATCTTTCCGCGTTCCGGCAGGCATTTGGTTACTCTCCATAAATAATCATGATTGAGTTCTTCAAAAGAAGGCTGCTTAAAACTGTAAACCTGCGTGCCCTGGGGGTTAAGCCCGCTCATAACATGTTTTATCGTGCCGTCTTTACCGGCGGCGTCCATCGCCTGAAAAATTAATAACATCGAATACTTATTTTCGGCATACAACTTATCTTGCAAAATTATCATTTTTTCAATATTTATCTTCAAATCTTTTGAAGTTGCTTCTTCCGATTCGTAACCACTGGTAAAATCTGTCGGGATTTTTGAAAGGTCAACTTTAGTATTAGGTCCGACCACTAATTTATTATAGCTCATTGCTTAATCCTTTTTGTCTTTTATGTGCTAAAAATAATTATTAATTATGTCTGAGAACGCTTCTTCATAAATTCCTGTGTGTGTCTCTTTAATTTTGAAGTTAAAAGCTATAACTATTTTGTTATTTTAACAAGCGTAAATAATAAATATAATGTACTTTAATGAATAACCCCGGACGGCAGAATATTTCTTACTGACTTTTGTATAAAACGCTTGCTGAAAACTTTTTTTAATTTTAAATTAAAGGTTTAAATTGAAAGAAGAAAATATGATAAGTAAGGAACTTCTTGAATTACTTTGCTGCCCAGACACAAAGGCAGATTTAGTGCTGGATGGCAATACTTTGGTCTCGGTTGATAAAAATACAAGAAGAAGGTACAGAATTGAAAATGATATTCCGATTATGCTTATTGAGGAGTCCGAGCAGCTTCGGTTGGATGAATGGAAAGTTATTATGCTGAACCACGGAAGAGAAATCGAATAAGAAGCTTTATGGATTCAATTAATATAATTGTCGGGTTAAACATTATTATAGCTTTCGTAGCTAATCTTAACGGGGCTAAAAAGGGATTAAGATCTTCCATCATCGGAACCAAAGTGAAGCCGAAAACATATCTCCAGTCTATTCCCTTAACTCTTTCAGCATTGACATTAGTTGCATTGGTAGTTGCAGTATTTCAAATAGGAACTTTTGAGTATAAAAATTCATTTCAGCAATTAAGGATTATCGGGCTGACAGTGTATATTCTATTTTCATGGATTCAAATTTGGGCTTATAAAGTCATGGGAGATAATTACGCACAGGAGATTCTAATTTTTAAAGATCACCGGCTTGTTGAAAATGGACCTTTCAGTGTCATTCGGCATCCGCAGTATGTTTCTCAAATTTTATTAGACCTTGGCGCAGGAATTGCGACTTTAAGTTTTATTCTTATTCCGCTGGCTTTGATAGAAATACCTTTATTAATTCTGAGAGCGAAACTTGAAGAAAAACTTCTTCTAAAAAACTTTAAAGATACTTTTGATCTCTATAAGAAAAAAACCGGCTTTATGATTCCATTCGTAGGATGATTTTTTGTATTGAGTTTGTAAATGAAAAAATCTTTTCTAATTATATTACTTGTTTTATTTGTCGTTTTATTAAAAGCTCAGACAGTTACAAAGCTTCAGGTTATTTTAGATAAAAAAACTTATTACATCCCGGTTTATGACAGGGAAGGCACTATATATATTGACGTTAAATCCTTTGCCGATGTTTTATCTATAAATAATATATATGATTCAAAAACGGAAAAATTAAAACTTAGTTTTATAGATTACACTCTTTTTGTCACAGCAAAAGATCCGTTTTTAGTGCTGCAGAAAAAGAATGGGAAAGAGCAAAATATAATACAGCTTCCAACATCAACGTATTCTTTGAAAGGGAAGATTTATATTCCATTAAAATATTCACTTGAAACATTAAGCAAAGCTTCCGGGATGGATATGTCTTTTCAAGTACCGGATAAGCTTATTATAAAGAAAAACATACCTGTGAATGAAACTCCGCAAACAATTAATCCTGAAACTTCCAATGCTTCTCTTTTTGATATTACGGGGATAAGCCTGTCGAAAAAATTTAACGGTATGCTGGTAAGAGTAAATTCAAAAAAGAAAATTTATTCTTATAACAATTCATTTAAAAATGGAGTTATTACTGTCGTATTCCGAAATGTTCATGCTGATACTATGAAAATGAATACGGGAGACACGGGGGGACTAATAAAGTGGATAAAAGCAAATAATGTAAAGTCAGATACTGAAATAAGAATTTGTGTTGGTAAAGAATATACGACGAGCGAAGTTTTGAATGTTGATAACAGTAATGACCTTTTAGTCGTTCTTTATAATAAAGCTTTTGAAAATCATTCTGCTAATAATAAGAGGAAAGAGAAATGGAATTTTAATGTATTAGTTATAGATGCAGGTCATGGGGGTAAGGATTCAGGCACTCTTGGCGTTGATGGAGTATGTGAAAAGGATGTGAACCTGGCAGTTGCTCTAAAGCTTGGTAATTATATCCAGCAGCAGATGAAAGACGTTAAAGTTGTTTATACACGAAAAACCGATAAATTCATTGAGTTATACAGGCGAGGGCAAATTGCCAATGAAGCCGGAGGAAAGCTGTTTATTTCTATTCACTGCAATGCTACTCCGCAAAAGCCCAGCAATGCAAATGGTTTTGAGGTTTACCTATTAAGACCCGGTAGAACAAAAGAAGCTATATCAATTGCTTCAAGGGAAAATAGTGTTATTAAGTATGAAGACAACCCCGCCCGCTATCAAAAATTAACAGATGAAAATTTCATACTTGTAAGCATGGCGCAGTCCTCTTATATGCGGTATTCTGAAAAGTTTGCCGATCTTCTTAACAATGAAGTTGGAAAAGATAATTCAATCGAACCGAGGGGAGTTAAGCAAGCTGGTTTTTATGTACTCGTTGGAGCTTCTATGCCGGGTGTATTAATTGAAACGGGGTTCCTGTCAAATAAAAAAGATGAATACTTTTTGAGATCACCCAAAGGTCAGGCTAAAATTGCTGAATCAATCTTTGCTGCTATTAAAAAATTCAAAGAAATGTACGACCAGAATATAGAAACAGATTAGACACAAATTTTCAGTCTGGAAAATTTGTCCATCTGCTCGCCAAGTTTTAAATAACTACCTGCCTGCCGGTAGGTTGGCAAACCTTTGTTTACTGCGCCAAAGCAGGTACATTGTCACATGCGGCAGGGCAAAATGTTGTTTGTATATAGTTCATACCATTCATCACATATATCTGCCATAATTCTTTTTTTTATTTTTGTATTGACAATACAGTTATAATGAATTATTTTTGGAAACGAAATAAACGCTTTGAGTTTCCAATGTGTAAATATACTAATTTAGCAGTTTAAAACTGCTTTTTTTAGCTCCATTAGGAAACCCGATAAACGAAATGGGTTTCTATTGTGAAAGGAATTTATAAAATGCACGAAGATAAAGAAATTAAAGAAAGAATTTTAACCAAAGCTGAGGAGATATTCCTTCAATTTGGTTTTTCAAAAGTTAAGATGGAAGAAGTAGCTGCGGGGCTGGGGATAAGTAAAAAGACACTTTATAAATTCTTTCCGAGTAAAGAAAATTTAATAAGGGAAATTATTTTAAGCCGGCAATGTGTAGTTGAGAATTATATAAATAAGATCTGGGAAGACGAAAATTTAGACTTTGTAGCCAAACTTAAAAGCATGATGGATTATTTAAGTCAGCAAAGTTCCAGGGTAAGAGGACCGCTTATGGATGATATTCGCAAATGTATCCCCGATGTATGGAATGAAATTCATGACTTTAAAAAAATAAAAAGTTTGGAAAAAGCTAAAGGTTTATTCGAACTCGGAGTCAAAAATGGAGCTTTCAGAAGCGACATCGGGCAGGATATAGTTATTCTTATGTTCACTGTTGTTGCAGAAGCAATCCTTAATCCAGAAGTTTTATCGCAGATACCTTTTACGGGCGAACAGGCAATAGAGACAATTTTAAAAGTTATTTTTGAAGGAATCTTAACGGAAGAAGGAAGGGCAAAATACATTTCTATTAATTCCGCTGAAATCAAAGTCGAACATGTACAATTAAATAATTTGCAGCCAAGTATTTACCGGTAAATATCATAAGTTTGCCGATTTTCTATTCATATAAAGAATGATGAAATATAGTTTTGTAATGAATATTCTTACCGATTTGAGTTATAACAAGAATCGGACTGATTTTTCCTTTTGTCAAATAATTAAAGTGATTAAGGAGTAATATGTTGATTAATAAATTAAGAAAAAGTTTTATAACAGCAATTTTGTTCTCTTTTTTATTTACCTGTCCGGGCAAGGCTCAAGAAAAACGTCATCTTTCTTTGGAGGAGAGTCTTAAAATCGGTTTGGAAAACAGCAAAATACTTCATTCCTCAAAAATGAAAATTATTTCTGCCGATGCTCAACTAAGCATGGCAAATGCAGGAGGATTGCCATCTCTTGCTTTGGGAGCTAATTATACGCGCCTAAGCAATGTTGCGCCTTATACTATAAGCATTCCCTACTTCGGTACCTATACTCTTTCACCGACAATTCTTGATAATTATACCGCAAAATTATCTTTGCAGCAGCCTTTATTTACCGGGTTTAAAATTTCCAGCAATTCGGAAATTGCTAAAAACAATTCATTAGCTGCGAAACAGGATTATAGCAAAGATGAACAGGATGTTATTTACAATATTAAAAATGCTTACTGGAATTTGTTCCTTACAGGTAAATTAAAAGAAGCAATAGATGAAAATGTTCAACAGATGAAAGCGCATTTGGATGATATTCAAAATTTCTTTAAGCAAGGGCTGGCTACTAAAAATGAAGTTCTTAAAGTTGAAGTCCAATTATCTGAAGCACAGCTTTCACAAATTGATGCGAGAAATTCGGTTAAAATTGCGACCGTAAATTTTGATAATGTTATTAATATCTCTTTAGCAACTGAAATTGAAGTGCAAGAAGATGCTGAGGTTGAAAATGAAAATATTGAAGATATTGATCAGTTGATAGATAAAGCAATGAAGAACCGCCCGGATTTGAAGTCATTACAGTATCGCTTAAATGCGAGTAAAAATGGGATAACTTTAGCGCAGTCGGGATGGTATCCTCAAGTCGTTATTGGGGGTGAATATGATTATGAAAAGCCCAATTCGAGAATTCTACCTCTTGAAGATAACTTTAAAGCTACGTGGGCTGTTGAGGTAGGTTTAACATATAGTTTATGGGATTGGGGTACAACAAGAGCACAAACTACGCAAGCCGAGTCTCAGTACGAGCAGACTAAGGATAGTTATAGTACGTTAAAAGATGCTGTAACTCTAGATGTTACTCAAAATTATTACAATCTGGTAAAAGCTAAAGAAAAAGTTTTAGTTACTGAGCAAACTGTAAATCAAGCCGAAGAAAACTACCGTGTTACCGATGAAAGATTTAAGCAAGGGCTTACATTAAATTCGGAATTACTTGATGCCGAAGTTGCATTGGTTCAGGCTAAAACAAATTGCGCCCAGTCAATAGTAGATTATGAGCTTGCTAAAGCACAGATTGAAAGATCGACGGGCGGGAAATGACAATTAGAAAATTAAGAAGAGGCAAAAAATGAGTAAAAATCTAAAATATTTTGTAATAGTTGTTATAGCATTCCTAATTATTATTGCTATCCTTTTGCATAATAAATCGCAGATTAAAGCGGCGGAATATGTCGAAAAAATAGATGCATATCCGGTTAATGTAGATACTGTCGGTTCAAGACATATTACCGATCATCTTAACCTGGTGGGAACTATCCAGGCTAATAATGATGTTCCGATTGTATCCGAAGCTCAGGGAAAAGTAATAAAAGTATCAGCGCAGGTCGGCGATTTCAAAAAAGACGGTTCAGCATTAATACAGCTTGACGATCAAGTTGAATCTGCTGCTTTTAAAACCTCAGAAGTTAATTATCTTAATGCTCAAAAAGATTATGAACGTTACCAGGTTCTTTCCGCTGAAAAATCCGTTACCGACTCCCAGCTTGAAACGGCAAAGCTTGCATTACAATCGGCAGAAGCACAATATGTTACTTCTAAAAAAGCTTACGAAGATACAAAGATTGTCACACCAATTTCAGGTATTGTGACTTCCAGAAACGTGGATTTGGGAGATTACATTCAAAAAAATAGTATTGTTGCAGAGATTGTTGATATAGCTACACTTAAGGCAATGATTAATGTTTCGGAACATGATGTTTTTAATTTGAAAGTCGGCGATAAAGTACAAATTACAACTGATGTTTATTCGGGTGTGACCTTTGAAGGGAAAATTAAAACAATAGGCAGCAAGGGTGATGCTGCGCATACTTATCCTGTTGAAGTGGATCTTTCAAATAGCAGAGAACATCCTTTGAAAGCAGGAATGTTTGCACATATATTATTCAGTCCGGCTTCTAATTCAATATCTCTTATAATTCCGCGTGATGCTCTGCTTGGAAGTATTAAAGATGCACAGGTTTATGTTATTGAAGGAGGTGTTGCAAAATTACGGAATCTCGTGATAGGAACTTCTTCAAATAATACTTTGGAAGTTCTATCCGGTTTGCAAGAAGGAGATATTGTTGTGATAAATGGTCAAAATAATTTAAAAGAAAATTATAAAGTGAAAATTATTCAATAAATAGCTTAAACTGCCTGCTATATAGGCTGACCTGCCTATTAGACAGGTGCGATTGAAATGATAAAAGTTTATTTAGGAGATTAAAAGATGACGATTACTGAGCTTTCGATTAAACGGCCTACATTAGTGGTGGTTATATTTTCTGCGTTGGTATTACTGGGAATTTACAGTTATACACAGCTTAATTATGAGCTTCTGCCAAAGATTACTCCGCCTGTTATTACTATTTCAACAGTTTACCCTGGGGCATCCCCGAACGAAGTTGAGACTTCAGTTACTAAACCGATTGAAGATGCTATCTCAACACTTGACCAGGTAGATTACGCAACTTCAACTTCAAGTGAGGGAGTTTCATTTGTTGTAATTCAATTTTTGCAATCGGCAGATGTAGATATTCAACTTCAAAGTGCACAAAGGAAGGTAAATCAAATATTAAATACATTACCGTCTGCTGTAAAATCACCGGTACTTTCAAAATTTGCACTTGATGAAATCCCGGTATTAAGGATGGGCGTTACCAGTGATATGTCTCCGAAACAATTCTATCAATTTGTTGTTGATAGAATTCAACCTAGAATTTCTAAAATTTCCGGCGTGGGTCAAATTACTCTTGCAGGGGGTAATGAAAGAGAAATAAAAGTTAATTTAAATGCAGATAAGATCAATTCTTTTGGCTTATCTATAACGCAGGTCGTTCAATCTATTCAATCTTCCAACCTCGATTTTCCTGCTGGTAAAATTGACAATGGTTCAAACCAATATGTTGTAAGACTTGCAGGAAAGTTCAATTCAATAAATACACTGAAAAGCCTTATTGTTGCTCATCTGGCAAACGGCAGCAATATTCGCCTTGAAGATATTGCGGAAGTGGAAGACGGAATAAAGGATCCCGATAGTATAAGCAGAATAGACGGCGTTACTTCCATAGGCGTTCTTGTACAAAAACAGACAGATGCTAACTCTGTTGATGTAAGCCGTCTGGTTAAACAAGAATTAAAAAAAATTGAAAGTGATTTTAAAGCTAATAATGTGAAATTTAATATTGCCCAGGATGAATCTCAATTTACAATTGATGCGGCAAACGGCGTAAAATTAGACCTTGGTCTTGCAGTCCTTTTGGTTGCAATTGTAATGCTTCTGTTTCTTCACAGTTTCAGAAATTCATTTATAGTTATGCTTGCAATACCATGTTCGCTGATTTCAACTTTTACGGTTATGCTTATTTTCGGTTTTACTCTGAATCTTATGACGCTGTTGGGGCTCTCTCTGGTCGTAGGATTCTTGGTTGACGATTCAATTGTGGTCTTGGAAAATATTTATCACCATCTTGAGCGTAAAGAAGAAAGAAAAGTCGCTGCTCTTAAAGGAAGAAATGAAATCGGGTTTGCAGCGCTTGCAATAACCATGGTTGATGTTGTAATCTATGTTCCGCTCGCTTTAACAGGTGGATTGGTTGGAAACATTTTAAGAGAGTTTGCTGTTGTTGTTGTTATTTCAACCCTGCTTAGCTTATTTGTTTCATTCACAGTTACTCCTTTACTTGCTTCAAGAGTAAGCAAGCTTGAAAGATTAACCAAAGCGACTATAATAGGAAGATTTGCTCTCTGGTTTGAAAAGGGCTTTCATAAATTAACAGATCAGTATATCTCTATTCTCAGATGGGCACTTTTAAATAGAATAAAAGTTATTTTGGCAGCATTAGTTTTATTTATTGCAGCGATCATGCTGATTCCGTTAGGATTTATTGGCGCTGAATTTATGACCCAGACCGATCAGGGTGAATTTGCAGTTACACTTGAAATGCCGCTTGGTTATACTTTGGAACATTCAAACTATATCAGTGAAGAAGTTGAAAATTATATCCGTAAAATGCCGGAATTGAAAAATTTGTTCGCGAATGTCGGCGCTTCAAGTGAAGGATTCATAGGTCAGTATGCCAGCAATTCTACCGAGCTTGATGTTACTTTAGTTCCTAAAGAGAAAAGAATCAAATCAACCGATGATATAGGGAACGAAATTAAGAGATTTGCACAAACAATTCCAGGTGTGAAAGTGCGTATTAATCCAATAGGACTATTTGGTACAGCTAATTCGTCTCCTATACAATTAATTATTAACGGTTCGGACAGGAATGATGTTCAAAAAGCTGCAGGATTTGTAGAGGGCATTGTTAAAACAATACCGGGTACTGCTGATGTACGCCTATCTTCGGAAGATGGAAACCCCGAGACACAAATTGAAATTGACCGGCAGAAACTTGCTGATTTTGGCTTGTCTATTGCAGATGTCGGCTCTGTGTTGAATATCGCTTTTCAAGGAAATGATGATTCCAAGTACCGTGACGGTGATGATGATTATAATATAAAAATTTCGCTTGATAAATTTGATAGGTCGAGAATATCCGATCTTGAAAATCTGACTTTTGTTAATAAATACGGTCAGTCAATCCAGCTAATGCAGTTTGCAAATGTTTACCAGACAACTGGTCCGACAAAACTTCAAAGAGTAAACAGGATTCCTGAAGTAACGGTCTATTCACAAGTTATAGGCAGACCTGCAGGCAGTATTGGTGCGGATATAAAGAAAGCAGTTACTAAAGCTGGCTTGCCAAAGGGAGTTGATATTTTGTACTGGGGCGATCTCAAAAACCAGGCAGATTCGTTCGGCAGTTTGGGCTTAGCTTTGATAGCGGCAATTATATTCGTCTATATGGTTATGGTAGCGTTGTATGATTCATATTTTGATCCTTTTGTAATTTTATTTTCAATACCGCTTGCAATGATAGGTGCATTACTGGCATTAGCGCTTTCAATGAAGTCATTAAACATTATGTCCATTCTTGGTGTAATTATGTTAATTGGACTTGTAGGTAAGAATGCAATTCTTTTAGTTGACAGGACAAGCCAAAAAAAGAAAGAGGGAGATTCAACTTATGATGCTTTAATTGAGGCAGGTCAAAGCCGGATAAGACCTATTATGATGACCACTGCTGCTATGATTTTTGGTATGCTTCCCATTGCAACTTCAATGGATGCAGGTTCCGAGTGGAAATCGGGCTTGGCATGGGCTATCATCGGCGGATTAATAAGTTCTCTCTTTTTAACTTTGGTACTTGTTCCGGTTATCTATTCAATTGCAGAGGGTTACAGGGAAAAACTTCCGATGTTCATTGCCAGGATTTTTTCTAAAAAAGAAAGTGCTGAATTGGATGATGATCTTAGCCTGCAAGGGAAATAAAATATACTCAAGGCGGATTTTATAACGCCTATTGTGTTATTCGTCAAATACAGGCTAAATTATTAACTTATAACGTAATTATAAGTAAAAGTGACGGAAAACGCTTTACGAAAATTAAGTGATCCATACATCTTCCTATAAATTAAAATATTCTGAAATTTATTATTAAAACTAATAATGTTTTAAAAACAGTTTTATAACTGTTTAAGTTTCAATATTTATTATTCCGAGGTTAAGATGAGTGGAGTTATAATTGAAGATATTTCCCTGAACGTTTCAGACGGCACAACAATGGCAGCTTTTGTTGCCCGTCCCAAAGATTCCAAAAAACATCCCGGTATATTAGTATTTCAGGAAGCCTTCGGAATAAACTCATATATAAGGGATATTACCGGAAGATTTGCTGAAGAAGGTTTTATATCAATTGCCACCGAATTATTTCATCGTACAGGAAAGGGTTTTGAAGGTAATTATAATGATTTCGAAAGTACGCGGGTACATATCAAGGCGCTTACTATTGAAGGATTAATTGCCGATCTTACATCAGCATATGAATGGCTTAAGAATGATAAGCAGCTACTTTCAAACCAAGTTGCTTCAATCGGATTTTGCATGGGCGGTAGAGTATCATTCCTTGCAAATACATTTTTAAAATTGAAGGCAGCTATATCTTTTTACGGCGGCGGAATACCTTCGTTATTAGATCGTGCACCAGGTATGCAGGCGCCGCAGTTAATGTTCTGGGGCGGTCTGGATAAACATATTGATGAGAATCAGATAAACACGATAACAGCATCTTTGAAATTGAATGCTAAAAATTATGTTAATGTAGTGTTTTCAAATGCAGATCACGGCTTTTTTTGCGATGCACGTTCAAGCTTTGACCCTAATTCAGCTAAACAAGCATGGGCTTTGGTTAATGCGTTTTTGAATTCTTATATATTGAAGAATTAAGTCATTTCTCGTTTTATTCCGAAAACTGGTTAAATTAATTTATTTTTGTAAATTACTTATTAACAAATTGCAGGTTAAAAATGTTAAAAAGAAAACTTGGTAAATCAGATTTAATCGTTTCTGCAATCGGTTTAGGTTGCATGGGAATGTCCGAATTCTATGGGAAACGCGATGATGAAGAATCTGTAAAGACAATTCACAGGGCAATTGAACTTGGCGTAAATTTTTTGGATACTGCCGATATGTACGGCATAGGGCATAATGAAGAACTTGTAGGAAGAGCTATTAATGACAGAAGAAATAAAGTTGTACTTGCAACGAAGTTTGGTATTGTGCGGCATCCCGATGGTTCAAGAGGCTACAACGGGAAACCAGAATATGTGAAAAAATCTTGTGATGCAAGTTTAAAGAGGTTAAATATAAATGTAATTGATCTTTATTATTTGCATCGTGTTGATATTGAAACGCCGATTGAAGATACCGTCGGGGCTATGTCTAAGTTGGTTGAAGAAGGTAAAGTTAGGTATATAGGATTATCTGAAGCATCGCCAAATACAATTAAACGTGCCTATAGTGTTCATCCCATTATAGCACTGCAGTCTGAATATTCACTTTGGACGCGCGACCCGGAAGACGGGGCATTATCAACCTGTCGTGAACTAGGAATTGGTTTTGTTGCTTACAGTCCATTAGGCCGCGGTTTTCTTACGGGAGCAATTAAAAAAATAGATAACCTTGCTGAAAATGATTTCCGCCGTTTCAATCCAAGATTTCAGGGAGAAAACTTTGAATATAATCTTACTATTCTCAAACAAATTGAAGAACTTGCTGCGAAGAAAAACTGTACTGCACCACAGATTGTTCTTGCATGGCTGCTCGCACAGGGAGAAGATATTGTACCGATAGCCGGCACAAAACGTATAAAGTATCTTGAAGAGAATGCAGAAGCTGTTAATATAAGTTTAACAAAAGAAGAACTTGTTTTGTTGGAAAAAATTGCTCCTAAGAATGCAGCAAAAGGGTCGCGTTACCCGGAGAACACAATGGGTTCGGTAAACCGTTAGGTAAGTTGAAATGAATAATATGAATGTTGTGGTTACATTTTATTTAGCCGAAAATGAACGTTATCTTTATAAAGAAGCGCTTGAAAAAAAAGCTAATGTTATCTTTTTAAAAGACGTCAATAAAGAGGACCGTGAAAAAGTATTGGAACAAGCTGATATGCTTTTAACATGGAATGTTATGAAGGAATTAAATGTTGCGGAAAAAACTTTATTTAATCGGCTCAGGTTTGTTCAACTTTTATCCGCCGGGTATGATCATCTTAATTTTAATGCATTCCCTATCGATTGTTTAATTGCAGCAAATCAGGGAGCTTATGCCGAACCAATGGCTGAACATATTGTTGCAATGGTATTAGCTTTTTCCAAGCGCCTTTTAATAAATCATAAGAAGCTGCTGCAGGGTGAGTTTGATCAAACAACACTTAATCGGTCCTTAAAAAACTTGGTAGCAGGCATAATTGGATTTGGCGGTATCGGTAAAGCTGCTGCAAGGTTGCTAAAATATTTTGGCGTAAATAGTTTGGTTGTTAACACGAGCGGCACCACTGATGAAGATGTTGAGTTTATCGGAACGCTAAATGATTTGGATTATGTTTTAAGTAAATCGGATATAGTTATTCTTTCAATTCCTCTAAATAATTTAACTAAAGGTTTTATTGGAAAACGCGAATTGGAATTAATGAAACCAAATGCAATATTAATTAATGTTGCAAGGGGAGATTTGATTGTAGAGAAAGATTTGTTCGATCATTTAGTATCTAATCCGGAGTTTTCTGCAGGAATTGATGCCTGGTGGATAGAACCATTTAGAAACGGAGAATTCAGATTAAATTTTCCATTTTTAGACCTTCCGAATGTAATCGGCTCACCGCATAACTCAGCATTTATAGCGAACTCATTAATTGACGGTCAGAAACGCGCTGTAGAAAATATTTTAAACTTTTTAGAAAACAAACCTGTCAGAGGTATTATCAAAAGAATTTAAATTTTTCTAAATTATAACTGTAGAATTGATAAATATTATTATTGTAAAACGATTTACTGAATGGCTTGGTTTTTCGCTTTACTATCATCAACATTAATCGTACGGAGAGTTGAAATGAATTACACACATCTTGGAAGAAGCGGTTTACTAGTAAGTAAAATTTGCCTCGGCACTATGAATTTTGGCGAGTATACATCAGAAGCCGAAAGCTTTAATATAATGAATAAAGCATTAGAACTTGGTGTAAATTTTTTTGATACAGCAGATATTTACGGTGGAAAGCTTGGCGCTGGTACTACTGAAAGCATTATTGGTAAATGGCTGGAACAAAGTAAAAATCGTGATAAGATTGTATTAGCTACGAAAGTCTACAACAAAATGGGAGAAAAGGTGAATGATTCAAAGCTTTCCGCTTATCATATTCGCAAAGCATGTGAAGATAGTCTTAGTCGTTTGAAAACGGATCATATAGACCTGTATCAAATGCACCATATTGACCGTGAAACCCCATGGGATGAAATATGGCAGGCTATGGAATGTCTGGTTAATGAAGGTAAAGTTATTTATATAGGCAGCAGTAATTTTGCTGCGTGGAATATTGTCGAAGCAAACTACACTGCAAAAAAAAGAAATTTTTTAGGTTTGGTTTCGGAACAAAGTATTTATAGCTTAAGAAACAGGAATATAGAACTTGAAGTAATTCCTGCTTGTAAAGCGATGGGTGTCGGGGTAATACCCTGGAGCCCTATCGGCGGAGGAATCCTGGCAGGTGTACTTGAAAAAATAAAAGATGGTCAGCGCAGAAGCCGCGAACCGCTTCAACGCTCGACTGAAAGACTTCGACCGCAGATTGAAGCCTATGAAAAACTTTGTAAAGAAATAAATCATGCCCCTGCCGATGTTGCATTAGCATGGATATTGCACAATCCTGTAATAACTTCACCAATTGTTGGTCCAAGAACACTTGAACAGTTTGAACAGAATACAGCATCAGTTGATATAAAGCTTTCCGCAGATGTAATGAAAAGGCTTGATGAAATTTGGCCCGGACCGGGTGATCAGGCACCGGAAGCTTATGCTTGGTAACATTCCTTTAAAACATTATTTATAAAATTAAAGCCGGGTTTTACCCGGTTTTTTTTATATTTAATTTAGTAGGAATATAATTTATTTTTTTTTGGGAACTTTCATTTATTAAGATTTACCAGGAGGTAAAATGAAGCTTTGTAAAACTGTCCAGTACATTATTATTTTTTTATCTATTTCAATAACGGTTACCTACTCCCAGGAAAATGATACTTTATATAATCTTATGCCTATGCCTGAACAATTTATTAAAATGGATGGAAGGTTCAGGCTGGATACCGCATTTACAATTTTTATTAAAGGAAAGCCTAATAAGCGGCTGTACGGCTCTGCAACCAGGGCACTCCGGCATCTATCGGGTCAGACAGGCTTTTTCTTTACTCAGGATTTTATTACTAAAGCTGATTCAAAAGTGGCTAAATATAATAACAAATCAGAGTTTGTAATTGAATGCAAAAATCCCGGTAAGCTGGAGTTAAATGAAGATGAATCTTATTCCTTAACAATTAATCCTTTTAAAATTGAATTATCTGCAGAAACTGATTTAGGTGCAATACATGGATTGCAAACTTTTCTTCAATTATTATGCTCAGACAGCATTGGTTATTATTTTCCCACTGTAAAAATTATTGATAGGCCCCGCTTTCGATGGCGCGGATTGATGATTGATGTAAGCCGTCATTTTATGCCCGTTGATGTTATTAAAAGAAATCTGGACGCGATGACCTTTGTGAAAATGAATGTACTTCATTTACATCTAAGTGATGACCAGGGATTCCGCATACAATGTAAAACTTTTCCTAAACTGGTGAAGATCGGTTCAGATGGCTTTTACTTTACACAGGCGCAAATGAAAGATATAATTTCTTATGCTGACGACAGGGGAATCCGCGTGATACCGGAATTTGATATCCCAGGGCATTCAACAAGCTGGCTTGTTGCTTACCCTGAATTCTCAAGCCAGTCTAAGGAACAAAGGAAGCTAAATCCTGAGAATAAAATAGAAAGAAATTGGACAGTTTTTAATCCTGTTTTCAACCCTGCTAAGAAAGCGACATATAAATTTTTCAACAAATTTTTTAAAGAGATGGCAGGGCTATTCCCCGATGAATATATTCATATTGGCGGCGATGAAAATAATGGGAAGGATTGGATCGGAAATAAAATGATCCAAAAATTTATGGCTTCCAATAATTTTAAAACTACGGAGCAGCTTCAGACCTACTTTACCAAGCAGATACTGAAAATAATAACTAAGTACCATAAGAAAATGATAGGTTGGGATGAAATTCTTCAGCCGGATATGCCGAAAAATATTGTTATACAGTCTTGGCGCGGTCGGTCCGCATTATATGATGCCGCCAGTCGGGGTTATATGGGAATATTATCGAATGGATATTATATTGATCTTTGCCAGCCCGCATCATTTCATTATCTAAATGATCCTGCTTCTGCCGATTCCGTCTTAAGTGATTCGATAGTTAAAAATATCTTGGGCGGTGAAGCTACGATGTGGAGCGAACTTGTAACTCCTGAAAATGTAGATTCCCGCATTTGGCCAAGGACTGCTGCAATTGCCGAAAGATTATGGTCACCCGCCTCTGTAAAAGATGTGAATGATATGTATAGAAGGCTTGATATAATAAATTATAAGCTTGAAGATTACGGAGTTACACACATAAAAAATTATGATATGATGTTGAGAAGATTAACCGGCGGCAAAGATATAACTGCTCTCAAATATTTTGTTAATGTAATTGAGCCTTTAAAGGGTTACACCAGGAATTCTCAGGGAGTACAATTTAATTCATATTCTCCATACACGCGTAGTGCAGATGCATCAAATCCTGAATCATACATTAGCCGTACTTTTAATAATCTTATTGATGAGTATATATCGGGAGATAAAGAGGCTGAGGCTAAAGTTATACCTATTATGAATCTCTGGAAAGGAAATTATCCAAAGCTCTCTGAAACTATTCAATCATCTCCGGCTTTAAGAGAAATGGGACCGATGGCTCTGAATTTAAAGCTTCTGGCAGAAGCTGGGCTGGAAGCTATAAATTTAATAAATAAAAATCAGAAACCGGGAGCAGGCTGGTTTAATGAGAAAACAATACTGCTGGAAGCGGCTAAAAAATCATACGGTCAATGCGAATTGCCGGTTACTGATGCATTTGAAAAATTATTTAAATTCGCGGACGGGAAATAATTAATTTTTGTAAATCATTTATGCCGTTCCGTGCTGTGTTTTAGCGGCAATAGTCTATAAGGCATAAATATTATTCACTAACCCAACTTTTTAAAATTAGCCAAGTCTAACATAAAAGACTGTCAGCTGTTTATCATTATATTACTTATAATAAAGAGGAGCCGCATGAATAGAAGAAATGCTGTAATTGTTTTGAGCCTTATTATTGTAATAATAAACATGCCGATATTTGCTCAAAATTCTCTCGATTCATTAATACAGACTTTACCGGAAACCTGTACGTCTTTAATGAAGCAGCGTGGTTGGCCAAGTCTTTCTATCGCAATTGTACTTGATCAAAAAATAATATTTTCTCAGGCATTTGGTTATTCTGACATTGAAAATCAAATACCGGCTACTACAAAGACTATTTACCGCGCCGGTTCAATTACTAAGGTTTTTGTTGCAACAATGCTTATGCAGCTTGCCGAAAAGGGAAAAGTAAATTTAAATGATCCACTAATTAAATATATACCTGAATATACGCCGGAATATCCGGTAAATACCGGCCCAACTACTTTACGCCAGCTTGCAACCCATACTGCCGGATTACATGTAGATTTAGCACAGGGTTTCTGGCATTATTTCGCAAATTTTTTATGGGTTGTAGACAAAGGTAAAGGAGAAATTCCATGGGGCCCGTCGAAGAACGAATTGGTATCAACACTTAATAAAGTAGAAATAGAATATACACCGGACCAGTATCCCAACTATTCAAATTTCGGTTATCAGCTGCTTGGTATTGCACTTGAAAAAGCAGCTCAGGAACCGTTCGATGATTATATCAAATCAAATATTTTAGATTCGCTTTATATGAATAATTCCGGTTTTAGGCTTAATGATGAGCAAAAAAGCCGATTAGCAAAGGGTTATGTGTATCTTGAACCAAATTTTGACAGGTACGATGCGCCGGAGTGGGGAGGTGAAATTATCAAGTATTCGGGCGGTCTGTACACCACACCTGAAGATTTAGCACATTTTATTTCCTTTCAATTACGTGATCAGGTTGAAAATACACCCCGGGTGTTAAGTGGTGACGATCTCCGCCTCATGCGTTCTCAGCAGACTTTAATGAGCTCCCAATCAAAAGATGTTTATGGTATCGGCTGGGCAATGTACCAGGATCAAGGGCATGAAGTGGTTGGACATGCAGGAGGTCATTGGGGATTTTTTGCAAAAGCAGAATTTATACCTGACCTTAAGCTTGGTGTTGTTATTATGACGAACTGCAATTATCCACAAGGTGATCTTGGCCCGGCGAAACATTTAACACAGATCATTTATGAAAAGTTTATTCCGATTCTGGAAAAGAAAGAATCAGAACCGATTTTTGATCCGAAAAAAATCAATCTCAATAAATATGTCGGTCACTATTCTGTTCCCGGCGAATATGCAAATGCACAAGTTTTCATTAAGGATGATACATTGTACTTTTCACTTATTGAAAAACCTGATTTTAATGTGCGTATTTTACCGTTAAATTTGAATAGTTTCTGTTTTTCAAGTGATCCTGGAAAACATGAGATGTTTCATTTTTATACTGATGAAATGGGTAACATAAGTAGCTTAAAATTTCTGAGTTATTTATTCAAAAAAAATAATAAATAATTATTTGTTAAATTTCTGTATCTCTTAGCAATAATAAAATACCCTGGGAAAAAGGGTAATGTCTAATTTCTGTTAAGTTCACGTGTCTTTAAGGTTTAAGCTTGATAATAACTTATTACTATAGGTGATTCTTCCATTTAGGAGATTTAATCCAAAAGTCCCAAACTATTTAATTTATCAATTCTCTCTTTGCTGTACCTTTTCAGAAGGTATTCTTTAACTTCATATAATGGGAACATGGTTTTATCGAAGAAATAATCTAATCCTATTCCGTCGAGCAAGGCGCTTAGTATTTTTACTTCGAGACGGGGATTTTTAAAGCCAATACTTCCCGCAATATTTTCCAATACATGAAGATATTTTTCGTTGAAATAATCTGTAATTTTTTTCCCTTCTTCAAACATTGCAGGCTGATAAATAAAAGCGGTATACAGTTTCCAGCGTTCTTCATTTTCTTCATAATATTTGAATGTTGTTTCGATAAGTATATTTATTTTTTCATAAGGATCTTCAACTGAATTCATTATTTCTACAAATTGTTCGCCTTCCTTTATCAATTCCTCAAAAATTGCTTCTATAATTTTCTGCTTGCTCTCAAAATAATTATAGGCTAAACCCTTGGAAATACTTGCTGTCTTTGCAATATCATTTATTGATGTGCCGGCGAATCCTTTTTCTGCAAAAAGCTTTAATGCGGCGTTAAGGATATTGTCCCTTGTTTTTTCCCGCATTTCCTGAAATTGTTGTTTTGATCTTGGCATTTTAGATTGAATATTGGTTCAATTAAAAATATTGTCAAAATTCTTATAAAGCAAGTATTTTTTACTGCATTTTAACAATAATATAGAGCAATTTCCTCATTCTTGACAAAATATAAAAAATTTTTTATCTTTGACTAAACGTTTAGTCATAATGAAAATTATATATGAAACATATATTTTTTATAATATTAATAATGCTGCCTGTTTATAAGCAGGTGTATTCACAAACTGCCGAAGAAATTATCGAAAAGGCAGAAAACGATGTTAAGGGCAAAACCGCGCATGGCACTATCGAAATGATTATAGCGACTTCTGAATTCACCAGATCACTAAAAATGGAAGCCTGGTGGATTGGAAATAATAAAGCGCTTATTGTAACTAAGTCTCCTGCTATGGAAGCAGGGAACAAAACTTTGAAGATGGGGGATGAGATTTGGGGTTATCTGCGTAATACGGAAACCACGATAAAGATTCCACCGTCAATGATGCTGCAATCCTGGAACGGATCGGATTATACGAATGACGATCTTGTTCATGCATCCAATCTGGCGAAAGACTATTATTTAAAAATAATGACAACCGAAAAGATTGATAATGCCCCCTGCTGGAAAATAGAATTGACTCCAAAACCGGATGCCCCGGTTGTCTGGGGAAAAGTTTATTATTGGATAAGGCAGGCGGATTATATTCCGTCGCTGATTCAATATTTTGATGAAAAAGGTAATATGATAAGGTATATGGTGTATTCGGGTATTAAGAAAATGCACGGCAGAATAATGCCTACAAAGTGGGTTATGAACAATGTTAAAAAGCAGGATCATTCAACTACAATTGTAGTTGACGATATGAGTTTCGATATAAAAATTTCCGATAAAATATTTTCTTACCAGGAACTTGAGCGGGGGAATTAAGAAGTGAAATTATTATTAAAACTTGCCTGGCGGAATATATGGAGGAATAAGCGGAGGTCGTTTTTGACCTTTGCGGCAATTATTTTCGCTTCATTAGCTGCAATAGCTATGCGCGGTATTCAATTAGGAACTTTTAACCTGAATATAAAAAATTCAGTTGAGTTTTTTTCAGGTTATATACAAATTCAGGAAAAAAGTTATCTGGATAACCCGACTTTAAATGCCAGCTTTAATGATAATAATGAAATTGATAATGCTCTAAAAACCGCACCGGGAGTAATCAATTATTCGCCCAGGATCTATGCCGATGGATTAATTTGTTTTAAAAATAATTCTTCCGGAGTATCCATTATGGGAATAGAGCCCGGAATGGAGAAAAATGTAACAACATTTATTGAAAATATTAATAGGGGAAAGTTTTTCGATTCCGATTCTTCAAATGAAATTGTAGTGGGATCTAAACTTATGGACAACCTTGATGCAAACATCGGCGATGAAATAATTCTCCTTTCCCAGAGCTATAATGGGATGCTTGGAAATCAAAAATATAAAATTACAGGAACTGTAAGGCTCGGCGCCCAGGAAATGGAATCCGGTGTAGTATTTATGGGAATCCGGTCCGCACAATCATTGCTTGGCATGGGAAACAGGGTAAGTGTTATTGCCGTTAAAGCACATGACATTGAACATCTTAAAGCAATAAAAGACGCACTAACTGAGAAAATTCATAACCCCGGTCTATCTGTGCTTTTGTGGAATGAAGTAAACCCTGAAATGCAGCAGCAAATAAATTTATCCAATGTAAGAGGAATACTATTCAACGGGATACTTATTGTTATTGTTGCTTTTGGTATTTTAAATACGGTTCTGATGTCGGTTACGGAAAGATTCAGAGAATTTGGAGTTGTCCTTGCTATTGGTATGCCGCAGGTTAAACTTACATATCTTATATATATAGAAACTTTTTTTATCACTATACTTGGTTTATTGTTCGGGAATCTGCTTGGATATATTGTTAATTATTATTTCGTTATTCACCCCATAGTATTTGGCGGAGAGCTTAAGAAGTTATACGAAATGTACCATTACCTGCCGCTGGCACAATCATCGGTACAATTATCAATTTTCATAAATGTTTCTCTTTCATTAATTGTCATATCGCTCTTGTCCTGCATTTATCCCGCTTATAAAGTTTATAAACTTGAACCATTAAAAGGAATAAGGCACACGTGAAATTAAAAATTAAAAAATAGTAATTTTATGCTGTTAAAATTAGCCTGGCGGAATATCTGGAGAAACAGACGAAGATCACTGATTGTGATTACATCGGTAGTTATCGGCCTGGTGGCAATTGTGCTGTTAAGCGGGCTTGCAAACGGAATGCTTCAGCAAATGCTTTTCAACCAGATAAATTTAGATATTTCACATATTCAAATTCATAAAAAAGGATTCAATGATAACAAGATCGTAAAAAATTTTCTTCCCGCTTATCCGCAAGTTGAGACGGTTCTTAAGAACACCCCTGAGATTGAAGCTTACAGCAAAAGAGTGCTTGTTCCCGGGATATTAAGCAGCGCTGATAATTCTTCCGGTGTACTGCTAAAAGGTATTAACCCTGATGAGGAATCAAAAGTATCGGTAATTAAAAATTCAATTATTGAAGGGAAATTCCTCGGAGAGAATAGACACGATATAATTATAGGCGAAAAACTTGCCGAAAAGCTCGGGGCAAGCCTGGGGGATAAAGTTGTAGCAATGACAAATACATTAAGCGGAAGCATTGGTTCCGACGTATTTCGTATAGTAGGAATTTTTCAAACAGCCAGTTCAACGTATGATAAACGGACGATTTATATAACTGTAAAAGCTGAAGATGCAATGCTTGGCTTTGATGAACAAACCGGACAGGATTCAACCTTTCAGAAAAACCCTGTGGAAAATGAGAATTCACCCGGCACATACTATGAGTTTGCAATTATTACAAAAAATTTTGAAAAGGCAGATTTAGTTAAAAAAGAACTTGAGAATAAATTAGGCGGCGATTATGAGGTTTTAACCTACAAAGATTTGCTTCCACTGCTGATTTATGAGATGGAAATATTCAAGAAATCAATGTTGATATTTAACATTATTATCGGGCTTGCTCTGATATTCGGTATTATCAATTCAATGCTGATGTCCGTATTTGAAAGGATAAATGAAATTGGAGTTCTGATGGCGATTGGAATGAAGAATACACGTCTTTATTTGATGATTGAACTTGAGGCATTTATATTGGGTGTTCTGGGAACTCTTACGGGTTTGGTTGCGGGGTTGTTTCTGGATCTTATGCTGGCTCATTCCGGAATAAATCTCGGTTTATTTTCAGCAGGGCTTAAGGCAATCGGTGTTGGTTCAATTATTTACCCGGATCTGTCATTCAGCGATATAATAAATGCGGTTCTTTTTATGCCGTTTGTAGCAGTGCTCGGAGCCGTTTACCCGGCATATAAAGCAATTAAGCTGGTACCTATATATGCAATAAATTATGTGTAATTATTATAAGAATATCATTAGTAAAAAAGTATAGAGAATCTATAATGGAAATTTTAAAAGCTGAAAAATTAATCAAAGTTTACCAGGATAACGGGGTTCCGGTTAATGCCCTGCGCGGGATCGATCTTTTAATTTCAAAAGGTGAATATTTAGTAATCGCGGGGCCTTCGGGTTCCGGAAAGACAACATTATTAAATCTTCTTGGTGCGCTAGATAAACCAACCGAAGGTAGAATATTTTTTGATGGCGAAAATTTAACCGGCAAAACTAAAAGTGAATTATCAAATTTACGGCTGCACAAACTGGGATATGTGTTCCAGGCTTACAATTTAATACCTGTTTTAACGGCAATGGAAAATATTGAATTCAGCATGATGCTGCTTGGAATACCTGAAAAAGAAAGGCGGGATAAAGCACTTGCATTAATGGATGATTTGGGTATCAAAAAGCTGGCAGGTAAACGGCCGAATGAAATGAGCGGGGGTCAGCAACAAAGGGTTGCAGTTGCAAGGGCAATTATAAATAATCCTTCGGTTGTACTTGCCGATGAACCAACTGCTAATCTTGATTCCGTGACGGCAGGGAATCTCCTCGATTTAATGGAGCGTATGAATGTCGAAAAAAATATTACGTTTATTTTTTCTTCACATGATAAAAATGTAATAGACAGGGCTAAGCGTTTGTTAATTTTGAAAGACGGGAAAATACAAGATTAGAATTTTTTAACCGGGAGATTAAATCTGAATGAAAAAATTTGAAATATTACTGCTGATGATTTGTTTATATATCTCAAATTTATATTCCCAGTTAGATTATTCATTCTCCGGTTACATTGCAGATTTGCCTGTCTACTCCATTTATAACGAAGAACTTGCTGATTTAGCAGCTATAGATAAATATCAATTTGCAAATATTATGCGGCTAAGATTACGCCCCGAAATTTATCTTATGTCCCGGACACGCATAAATATTGAATATGAAATTGATGCATTTTATTCGAATCAGAATTCCATTCCGTTTATCAGCCTGACGAGCACAAACCGCCAGGTTGTTAATTTAAAATGGACCATATTCGATCAGGACAATATATCCGTATCTAATTATATTGACAGGCTTTATTTAAGACAGGGATTTGACTGGGGGAATATTACAGTAGGCAGGCAAAGAATTGCATGGGGTGTCGGAAGAGTTTGGAGTCCGACTGATTTATTTAATCCTATAAATCCTGCAAATTTCGGTAAAATAGAAAAAGACGGGGCGGATGCAGCTTCGTTAACTTATAGCTTCGCAAATTTTACAGATATTAATATAGTCTATAACCCGCAGGAAAAACTAAATTCAAGTAATGCCGGTTTCAGGCTAAGAACTAATTTTGATCAATATGATTTTGCTTTGGTAGGCGGGTATTTTGATCGAAGTATCGTTGCAGGAGGAGACTTTGCAGGAAATTTTTTTGATGCCGGTCTTCGCGGTGAGGGAATTATCTCCATGAATAAAGATGATCCGGATAGTAATTACGCTAAATTTGTCTTTGGTATGGATAACCAGTTTACATCAAAGTTATACGCACTTATAGAATATCAGTTTAATGGTGAAGGAGCAGCAAATAAATTTGATTACGATCTTTCAGGATTATTAAACGGTAGAATAATAAATCTTAGCCGCGATTATATAGACGCAGGTATTAGTTATCAGCTTACCCCGTTAATTACAGTTTCACTGACGAATAATTCAAACTTAAATGACGGCAGCGGTTATGTTACTATTTTGGGAACTTATTCCATATCCGATAATTCATCGGCAACTGCTGGTGTATTAACAACATACGGAAATAAATTTACCGAATACAGTTATTATCCCACGTCGTTCTACCTGCAGGGTGAATTTTTCTTTTAAATTCAGATAAAATTTTATTTCAAGAATATTGAAAAATTTACACTTTCGTGAAACTTATGTCTGCTATCTAAACTGTGTCCTTTATATGGCAATTTTAACTTAAAATACCTTTCTTTTTCTTTCGCCTTTGTCTAATTTTAACAAGATAATGTACAGAATTTTTCAGTTTGTATTTTATTAAGAGGAAAATAAATTATTAAATAAATCAGGAGAAATAGAAATGACTACAATAGTTGATGTCTTAGCAAGAGAAATATTAGATTCACGCGGTAACCCAACACTTGAAGTTGAAGTTGCATTAGAATGCGGAGTGATTGGTCGTGCTGCTGTACCCAGCGGTGCATCCACCGGTGAAAATGAAGCCGTAGAATTAAGAGACGGTGATAAAAGCCGCTATAACGGAAAAGGTACATTGAAAGCAGTTTCAAACGTAAACGATAAAATAGCAGAAGAAATAATTGATTTTGACGCCGTAGATCAGGTTGCAATTGACCAGCTTTTAATCGCTCTTGATGGAACCCTAAACAAAGCTAATCTTGGTGCAAATGCAATTCTCGGTGTTTCGCTGGCTTGCGCAAAAGCTGCGGCAGAAGCTTTGAACTTGCCATTGTATCGATACATTGGAGGGACTAATGGTCGTACTTTACCTGTTCCCATGATGAATATTTTAAATGGCGGTAAACACGCAGATAATAATGTTGACTTTCAGGAGTTTATGGTCATGCCGGTCGGCGCTCCTAATTTTAGGGAAGCATTAAGAATGGGTGCAGAAACTTTCCATTCCTTAAAATCCGTTCTTGGTAAAAAAGGTTATAACACTGCTGTCGGTGATGAAGGCGGTTTTGCACCAAGCTTAAAATCAAATGAAGAAGCGCTTGAATTAATCCTTGAAGCAATAGAAAAAGCCGGGTACAAAGCGGGCAGCGATATCTGTATCGCCTTAGACCCAGCCGCAAGTGAAATGTGGGATAACGACAAAAAAGCTTATCAATTTTTCAAGTCGGATAAGTCGTTTATGTCACCTGAAAAGATGGTTGATTACTGGGCAAACTGGCTTAATAAATATCCTATTATTTCTTTAGAAGATGGAATGTCCGAATTTGATTGGGACGGCTGGAAATTGTTGACAGATAAAGTAGGCGGGAAAGTTCAATTGGTTGGTGACGATTTGTTTGTTACTAATACCGAATTCCTGGCAAAAGGAATTGAACTTGGTGTAGCTAACTCTATCCTTATAAAAGTAAATCAAATTGGAACTTTAACAGAAACATTGGACGCAATTGAAATGGCAAAGAAAGCCGGATATACTTCGGTTATCAGCCATCGCTCTGGCGAGACTGAGGATACTACTATTGCTGATATCGCAGTAGCTACAAATGCAGGACAGATTAAAACCGGTTCTGCTTCCAGAACAGATAGAATTGCAAAATATAATCAACCCCTTCGTATTGAGGAGGAATTGGATACTGCTTCTTTATTCCTCGGTTTAGATGCTGTCAACTATAACATATAATTAGAAATATTAAAAAATGTTCAGCGAACCCGGTTTTATTCAGTAGCCGGGTTCATTAATCCGAGTATAAAGAAAAGCATTTTCAATTTTTTTATACAAATCCATAAAGCTCAATTCTTTTTTTTCATAATGTGTAAAAAAGTTAGTTTATTAAAAATATTATTTACTCAGGTTGACCGCTTATTGTTTTATCCTTTGAAAAACAGTTGAAACGGTTAACAAATATGAGCTTTATCCTTAGTAGCCCATGACTTTAAGTCATGGGTTGCTTAAATGAAAATTTGAAATTATGATCGTTTTAACGGTTTACAGTTGCTGACGGTCAACTTGAGTTATTTAAATAAATAATTTTTAATCTATGCAGTTTATTGGTGAATTAAGCGCTCTAGTTACAGCTTTTTGTTGGTCGGCGGGATCATTTGCGTTTACTACAGCGGCAAAAAGGCTCGGTTCTCTACAACTGAATATTAATCGTTTAATTTTAGCGGCAATATTTTTATTTGCAACAATAATAACCTTGGGGTTGAGTTTAAAACTTTCCGAAAACCAGGTTATTTATTTATCTATCAGCGGGATAATCGGTTTTGTTTTTGGGGATACGTTTTTGTTCAAAGCTTTTCAGCAAATAGGCGCAAGAATAAGCATGCTTTTAATGTCGCTATCTCCAATAATGAGCGGTTTACTTGCGTTCTTTTTTTTGAATGAGGTTATCAATGTGTGGGGAATTTTCGGGATAATAATTACTATAGGTGGAGTTGCACTTGTTGTTGTGGAAAGAAAAGAAACACGGGATTCTGTTCATAAAACCAATCATGCCGGAATATTTTACGGTTTACTAGGATCATTGGGACAAGCCGGTGGTTTAATATTTGCCAAAGCTGCTTTCAATGAAGGAGAAATAAGCGGTTTTGTTGCAACGTTTATCAGGATTGCTGCCTCTGTTATTATCTTATTTCCTATTGTTCTTCTAACTCAAAAATATAAAAATCCCGTCAAAGTCTTTTCAAATGATCTAAAAGCATTAAGATCAACAATTATAGGAACAATCTTAGGACCATACTTGGGTGTAACATTCAGTTTGATTGCAGTTGCACATGCAAAAGTTGGAATTGCGGCAACATTAATGTCCACAATGCCTATTATAATGCTGCCTATAGCAAGATATGTCTATAAAGAAAAACTTAACTGGCAGGCAATAAGCGGTGCCGTGCTTGCGGTAGCCGGAGTTTCAATCTTGTTTATGAAATAGCTCCTTGTCTTACAAATTATTTTTGTCCTATCCGATATTACTGGTACCCGCCTGTTAATCGTTTATAAACATCAAAAGTGGTAATGTCATAACAAATGAAAATTATTTTTTCTATTTTCTTATCCTTAGCGAGAAAATTTATCGCTTCATTAAGCGCTATATTAGTTGCTCTTTTCATGGGGAAACAATACACGCCTGTACTTATTGCCGGGAAAGCTATAGTTTTTATGTTATTTTCAACTGCAAGGTTCAGACTGTTTTTATAGCAATTTGCAAGAAGAACATCCTCATTAGCACGTCCTTCTCTCCAGATTGGTCCGGGTGTATGAATTATATATTTTGCATGCAGTTTGAACCCCGGTGTAATTTTCGCTTCACCGGTAGCGCACCCGTTTAAATTCCGACAGTACTCTAATAGTTCCGGTCCGGCTGCTCTATGAATAGCGCCGTCTACTCCTCCTCCACCAAGCAAAGAAGTGTTGGCAGCATTTACAATAGCATCAATTTCTAATTTTGTAATGTCGCCGAATTCAATTTGTATTTTATCCGGTATCATGGTTAATGATCAATAAGAACTTATTATTTTTTTTCCACTAAAATAAAACTATCTCTTAAAAAATTCAGTTACCATTTTATCCCAGTCCGAGTCATCCATTTTTTCAAATTCACCAATGTATAATTCATTCTCCGTGCGCGGTACATCATCTTTGGGTTTAACAGATTTATTTCTTAACTCAATAAAATGCTCAAGGTCATTTTCATAAAAAGAAATAGCCGTTTTGCCTATAGTCAAATTTTTCAATTCCGTATCAAGATCATCTGCATCAATAATACAAATCCAGTTACTGTTATATGAAGTAATATCAAGGACATCAAGATCACTTTTTAATACCGTATTAATACGTATAATTTTTCCGCTTACCGGTGAATTAAATGTAACCGAACGCGCATTCTGTTTAATTGTAAATAAAGGTTGACCTTTTTTTACAATCATGCCTAAATTGGGAAATTCAATTGAGTCGATTTTGCCGATTAATTTTTTTGCAAAATCATCAATACCTATTTTTGCTGCACCGTCCTGTTCCATGCTTACCCAACTGTGTCCGGATGAAATGAAAACACCTCCCGGTATTGCAAATTCATAAGTAAGAAAATGTTTTGACTGCGACAAGTGAGTTATATGAACTTTGGGTTTTAATTGTTTTTGTATACGGTCTTTTCTTTTTATAACGATCTTTTTTACAAAATCAAGAAGTTCGTCTTCAGTAAAAGGTTTCTGCACATAATCCATAGCGCCGAATTTCATACACTCAACAGCTGTTTCCACAGTAGCGTATCCAGTTATAATAACAACGTCAATATCCGGCCTTAAATGTTTAACCGATTTTGTTACATCAACGCCGCTCATTTCAGGCATCTTTAAATCGGTAAAGACAAAATCATAGTGATGTATCTGGATAAGCCCAAGAGCTTCTTTACCGCTTTCAACTGTATCAACGGAATAACCGTCTATAACCAAAATCTTTCTAATACTGTCAAGAATAACCGGTTCATCATCAACACAAAGAATTTTTGCTTTAGGGTCTTCAATTTCAATCCTCTTTAATGTTTTCGCTTCCCTGGTAAAATCCAGGTTTAAACTTACAGCTAATGCAGCTTCGCGGTCCTTTTTTAATTGCTTCTCTTTAAACTTTTTACCGAAATACCTTATAAAAATATCCGCGATAACAAATAATATTACTGCTAAAATAAGTAGTGGCATATTTAATTCTCCTTAAAAATATTTTTCAATTTATGCCGATTTTAATCTTTCCGGGGCCGAATTCCCCGTCGCTTGCGACGAATCCTGGCTCCATATTTGTATTTCGATACCCCGTCCGCTTGCGGCGGGGTAGTTCATTTTTTCCGAATTATTTTAAAAAATACAAATTAACATCAGTTATCGTTATCTATTAAAGACGATCAGAACTACACGGAATTAATTGCATCAGTTCAAATTCATTATCAGACGGGATTATTCTATAGAACCAACCGTTAAAGTATGGATCTTTTTCAACAATGCTGGGGTCATTTAAAATCTGACTGTTTGTCTCCAAAATTCTACCGCTTCGCGGGCTTAATATAGTATGGACAAGACAGTCTTTTGACTTGACCTGTGCACAAAAATTCCCTTGAACAATTTCATAGTCGGCATTTGATAATTCAATCTCTGATATAGAATCTATCGTTCTAAGAAATAAATCGGTTACACCTATTAAGACAGTGCCGGAATTATCCGGTGCCGCCCAACTGATATATCCTAAGCGAAAATATTTTGCAGGGCAGGGTACATAAATAATAGACGCGTCATTTGTCGAATTTTTTGATTCAACTAATTTGTTCTGTATATCAAGATATTTCAATCCACGCGAAACAGAAGAAATCAATTCATCTGCGCTGAAAGGTTTTGGGATAAAATCGATAGCTCCGTTATAAAGTGATTTTACCGCATTTTCAACCGTTGAATATCCAGTTGTAATGATAACAGGTGTTGTTATTTTCATCTTTGAAAGAGTATCAAGAAATTGAAAACCATCTATATCCGGCATCATAATATCCGAAATAATCAAGCGATAAGAATTTTTTTCAACCTTTAAAAGAGCTCCGCCTGCATCGGTGGAAGTATCAACTTTTAACCCTTCCGCGGTGCATATTTTATCCACGGCGTTTATAATAACACTTTCATCATCTATTACTAATATATCAAATTGCTTCCTCATTTCTTATTTTGAATACTGCATGGGCAGTCGAATTATAAACGTAGTACCCTTGTCTAATTCGCTGTCAACATTAATTGTACCGTTATGGTTATCTACAATTCCCCAGATTACCGCAAGTCCCAGGCCCGTGCCTTTTTGTCCTTTTGTACTGAAGAACGGCTCAAATATTTTTGAAAGATCATCTTTTGAAATACCGCATCCGGTATCTGTGATTCTTATTTCAATATAATCTTTTTGACCGACAGCATCAACAGCATCCCATTTCTGCCAGCCGCACTCTTTTCGTGCACATCCTTCAAAAATACCCTGCGATGGAATTTCAAAATTATAAACAGGTGCTCCGCATTTCGGACATTTTTTCCCTTCCACAATTAAGGGTACATTGCACTGCGGGCACATAAAAGCAACGTCTTTTTTTATGTCTATTTCAATACCGTATTGATGACGGCTCTTACCGTAAACAGGATCAAGATTTATAAAACCTTCATTTCTGCCGCATCGTGCTTTTATTTTTATTGAAGACATGCCGTCGATTTTTATTTCATTATCTATTAAGTCATGACGTTTTGGGCAGACAGCTTTTTTAATATGCGTAATTCCTAAAGGCGAAAGACTTAACTTTGAAGACGTGATCGTAATAGATCCGTCTTTTTCAATGGCATCGTGGGCATTTACAAGCAGATTTATTATAACCTGCTGAATTTGATTTGAATCGATTGTTATCGCAGGTAGGCTTGAATCAAGATATCTAATTAATTTGATACGGTCAATTAAAAGTTGGTTTTCCACGACAGTAACTGCATGTTCTATAATTTCGTTTATATTAGCTTCATTCTTCTTCGGAATAGATTGCCGTGCAAAATCAAGTAGGCTTTTTACAATTTCCCGGCTTCGTTTAGTTTCTCGTACAATTACTTTCAAATCTTCCTCGAGCTCAGGATTGTCATGTGCTCTTTTAAGAAGAAAACTGCTATACGTAAGTACTCCCGTAAGTGGGTTATTTATCTCGTGCGCAACACCTGCGGCAAGTCTTCCCAAAGATGCCATTTTATCCGATTGAAATAATTGCAGTCGTGCTTCTGAAAGTTTTTTAGTCATATTATTGAATGACTTTGCAAGACTTCCCATTTCATCATCACGCCGGTTTTTAATAGTATAATTTAAATTACCGGTACTAACTTGTTCGGTTGCATTCAGTAATTCTTTCACGGGTTTATCAACCCATCTTCTTACGAAGAAACCAATAATGAAGCTTAGTGCAAGAACTGCGGTAATTGCAAAGATTACAATCTCCATCTCACCTTTTTTTATCTGCTTATCAACTTCATCAAGTGACATAGTTACATCAAGAACTCCAAGAACAGTTTGTGATTTTGAATGAGCATGGCAGTCTGCTTCATAACATGACTGTTCATTATAAATCGGGCTGATAATTCCCATTATCCTTGAGGAATCGGGGTTTATTCTAAAAAACCTTGTTCTATCTTTAATAGGGAGTCTTTGAAGCGGTTTACCCGCAGTGTGGCATGCGTAGCAGCTTTCGGCTTTTTTGTCGACCATTTTTCCAATATCATCTTGGTGTGAAGAATAAATTATTTCTCCAGATTTATTGAGAATACGAACGTCCCTAATACCCGGTTGCTGCCCGATTGTATTGATATTTCTTAAAATGCGGTCCCTTTGGTTGAGGAGCATATCATAACGGGTACCGTTTTTTACAGTCTCGCTTAACTGGTTCGCTCCACGTTCAACTTCTGCCTGAAGGCCGCTGCTGTGCGATTGAATATTAAAATAGGAAAATATTCCAATCGTCAAAAGAGCAGTTATACCCACAGCTAATATTAATTTAAAACCAATCTTCTTAAACATTGTTCATAAATTCTAATGCCAATTTTATCACATTTAATTTATCTATATAATCTAAGTAAATTTTAACAACAATTTAAAGCTTATTTTTTCTTTTTCTTACTTAATGAAACCTGTTCTCCGGGTTTATTTTTAGGAAAACTTTTATCATCATGACAACTTATGCAAGTTGGAGCTTTTGAAAAATCCTCATTTTCATGGCATGAACTACATTCTAAATCTTTGTGATTTTCGCTTAACTTTAAACTTGTAACTTTGTGATCAAAACTGCCTACAGAAAAGTTTTTATGACAGTTTTGACATTTATTATTCAATTTAGTAAATGTGCTTTGAGTATCTTTCCCTGTAGAAGATGAGGAATGACATTTTGTGCATGAAAGTTTTTGATGAAATTTATTTAATGCCCAGCCTGTTCTTATCTCATGATTGAATTGTCCAGCTGGTTTATCTTGATGACACAAATTGCAATTATCGCTTTTGTGGCATGTGAAGCAAGGCTTATGATGTTGATCTGCTGTTTTGTGGATTTTAAATGGCGTACTCGGTGCCTGCTGCTGAACCGATGCTGGATTATTTTTATCGTGGCATTTTGAACAATTTTCCTGCTTATGACAGTTTATGCACTCTGCGCCGAAAATTTTATGATGTTCATCATGAAAGAATGTAACAATCTTTCCTCTGCTGAAATTTGTTTCATAAACAACCTTTGATGGCTCTACTAATTTAGGGTGATCTTTGCCCGTAAGTCTTTTATCAGCGTTGTTTTTAGTTAAGGATTCATTCCATGTCTTCAACGCGTGGCACGAAACGCAATTATTCTCATGGCTCCATTCGCGATGGCAGTTAATACATTGACGGTGGTATGCAGCTTCCAGATCGGGCTTACTAATATCTTCTCTTTTGCGTTCAGGAATATGACAGTTTTTACATGGCTGTATAGGACCGTCTGTATTATAATGATGGCATGTAACGCATCCGCCGGACATTTCAGACATTTGTGCATGTGCCTTGTGCTGAAAAATAACCGGCATATACTTTTTTGATAGCTCGTTGAGAGTAACAACATCTACCATATTCCCTGTCTCTTGGTTAACTGAAACCATACCATTACGGGGACAGGATATAAGACAAGGATCTTCTTGAGTCGGTACATCACAGGCATGACATGTTTTACATGATAATTTAGTTAAATCAGGGTGCTTTTGCGAAACCTTAGTCTGGCTAAAAACAATTGAAGCTGAAATAAGAATATATATTAAAGCAAACTTTTTCATTGCTCACTTCCCTTTATGGCGAATTTGGTATGAGGAGTATAATGTTTATCACGAAGGCTTATTATGGGGAAGTTAAGCACTATAATCCTATATAACAGAATTAATAATGATGCGAAACCAATGGTTAGGGAGATTTCACCGATTGAAGGGAAATAAGATCCAAACGAATATGGCGGAGTATATGCAGTTACAAAATTATTTATCCTATTTAACAATACGCCAAATATTACAAGACTTGAAGCAACAAACAACCATAAAGGCGATTTGAGAACTTCTTTTGATAAAAACATACGTAATGGAATTATTACCCCGAACAGTACTTCAATTACAAACATTACACTTGCAGTATTAAATTCTGTTAAGTACGCAAAGGTCTCACGGATAAACATATCGCCTATTTTAAATGCTAAATAAACACCAAGAATAGGAGCAACCATAGTGCCAAGGCTTGAAAGAATTTCCATTTCAGGCTTTAACCCGAATGACCGGGATGCAAGAATTGATTCGAATATAACCATCGGAAATCCTACGGAAATTGCGGAAAGAAGGAATAATAACGGAAGAATCGGAGTTTGCCAGAGTGGGTGCATTTTAGGACCGGCAATTATCATTAGAGTTCCTAATGACGATTGATGTAAAGTTGAGAGAACGACGCCAAGTATAATAAACACAAACATTACTTTTGAAAGCCCGCGGTCAAG
>Ga0181520_10002013_pt1 | contig 39545 bp, 38 predicted proteins | sample PEATcosm2014_Bin_29_FD_132451 | JGI IMG/M metagenome (GOLD analysis project Ga0181520, IMG submission 132451) | Peatland microbial communities from MTU Mesocosm Facility, Houghton, MI, USA - PEATcosm2014_Bin02_30_metaG | ecosystem: Environmental > Terrestrial > Soil > Wetlands > Peat | place... | reverse complement strand
GTCCATCACACTGCTCGCTCTCCAGCCCATAATGACGTTGTAATCAAACGCCCATGGACTTGTGCAGTGTCAGGCATGTCCCCGGTTCAATCTGTCAGGCATGTCCCCGGTCTGTACCGTTTTTAGCCCCCCCCCCTCCCCCCCGAAAATATGTATTTTGGCGTAAAGATTTTGCAGGTAATTAATTAGTAACGAGGCATACAGGGCATATTTCATGAGATTGACCTGGTTCGCGCCGAGCTTCTGCCTCTCTGGGTCGCCTCATGCGATAAGCTGGGGATGCGAGAAATCAAGGAACAAGTCAACGATGAACGTGGTTTTGGGAATCGACGGCGGAGGGACGCGGACACGCGCCTCGATCGTGCAAGGGGAACGGATTTTGGCTCACGCGGAGAACTGCTCGATCAAGCGCCTGCGGGTCGGCGCGGAGGCCGCGGAGGCGAATCTGCGGGCGCTGCTGAAGGATGTCTACGCACTGGCGGGCGTGACCGGCGTGCGCGCCGCCTCGGCGGGCGTGGCTTCGGCTGCGATGCCCGGCGTCAAGGAGTGGATTACCGAGGTCTTCAATGACTTTGCCGTCGAGCGCTCCGAAGTCGTCGGCGACGAAGTGATTGCGCTCGACGCAGCCTTCCACGGCGGCCCTGGAATTCTGCAAATCGCCGGCACCGGCTCGAATACCATTGGCCGCGCCGCCGACGGCTGCTGGGAGAGCGCCGGCGGCTGGAGTTCGCGTCTCGGCGACGAAGGCTCCGGCTACTGGATCGGCGTCAACAGCGTGCGCCGCGCGCTGCACGCCTATGACCGCGAGAAGCCGACGAGGATTCTCGAGAAGGTTGGCGAAATCTGGGGCACTCCCGACCTTGGCGATCTGATCAACCTGGGCGACAGCACGCCAGGACCGGACTTTGCCGCGCTCGCGCCGGCGATCAGCGCGCTGGCCGAGGCCGGCGATCCGGTTGCCGTCGAGGTTCTGGCGCAGGACGCCGCCGATCTGGTCGAGTTTGTGCTGCTGGTGCGCTCGAAGCTGCGCCGCAAACATAACATAACCGGCGAAGTTCCAGTTGCCTGGACCGGCGGCGTCCTGTCGCACATGACGCTGGTCCGCGAAGCCTTTTTCGCCGGACTGAAGGCTGCCGCGCCGCTGATGCCGGTGAGCCGCGAAGAGGCGGTCTCGCTCGATGGCGCGCTGTGGCGAGCCAATCGGCTGGCGGAAGCGGCGAGTTAAAGCAACTCCATCGTATTTGGAATCACGGCGTCGATTGATTTCAGACTTTGGGAGCCAGATTTCCATTCACAAAGGAGCCGGCCAGCTTTCCTGCCTGATCCACGGCAACCAGGCTGGCTGGCTGACCGACGGCGAGCGAAGCCGTCTGATCGCCGAGTCCGGTCATCAACGCCGGGTTGACGGTGGCGAGGCGCAGAGCCTGTTCGACCGTCGCTCCAGTGAAGGTCAGGAAATTTGTCAGCGCGCGGTTCATCGTGAGGACGCTGCCGGCAATCACGCCACCGACCGTGGCGCGGCCCTCCGCCACATGCACCGCGAATCCGCCCAGTTGATACTCGCCGTCGGGCATTCCAGCTGCGCTCATCGCATCGGTCATCAGAATTCCGAGCTTCGGACCCTTGGCGCGCCACCACAGCTTCACCATCTCTGGCGCGGTGTGGATGCCGTCGCAGACCATCTCGGCATAGAGCGAGTCGCAGGTGAGTACAGTCCCCAGAATGCCGGGTTCGCGATGGTCGAGCGGACGCATTGCATTAAACGTATGCGTTGCGCTGACGGCTCCGGCCTTAATTGCGGCACGGGTCTCGGCGGCCGTGGCGTTCGAGTGGCCCACGGAGATGCGCACCCCGCGCGCGGTGGCGTGGGCGGCCAGCTCGACTGCGCCGGGCAGCTCGGGCGCCAGCGTCATCAGCCGGATGCGGCCTTCCGCGGCCTCGAAAAAGCGGTCGAAGAGCGCGATGTCGGGTTCAAGCAGATAGGCGGGCGGATGGACGCCGCGCTTGGTGTGGGAGAGAAACGGGCCTTCGAGATGAATGCCGATGGGGCGGGCCTGACCCTCGATTGCCGGCGGCTGCGCCATCAGCTTGGCCAGCCCGGAGAGCGAGCGTAATGTCGCATCCAGCGGCGCGGTCACCGTGGTGGGCAGATAGCTGCCCGTGCCGCAGGAGGCTAGGAAGCTGCCAATGGCGGTGAGCGCCTCGGGCGTTGCTTCCATCACATCGTGGCCCTTGGCTCCGTGCGTGTGCACGTCAAAGAACGCGGGAGCCAGAGTAGCGCCGGGGAAGTTGAATACGTGGGCCGCGGCAGGCAGATCGCCCCCGGCGCGTGAGGAGATGGAGGCGACCCGGCCGTCTTCGATGACTACTACGGGCAAGGCAAGCAGCCCGCTTGCATCCCAAAGCCGCTCCGCTGTGAGCACAATTCGCATATCAGAATTATTACAGGCGAGGCGGCCTAGGCTGTCAATGGATCAGCGTAGTGCGGTCCGGCCGCAACGTGCCGTTCTGTGTATGCACGGCTTTGAAGGTTGCCTGCGTGGCCGCCAACTCCGCGCGGCAAGCCGTCAACTGCGCCGAGAGATGCGCAAATTGCGACTCGAGATGCAGGCGCAATTCCTCGATGGCGTTCTCCAGCCGGTCGTTGGCGGCGATCTGCTCGGACTGACTCACCTGCACGCTTTTCAGGTTAGGCAGGATGATGTCGCGCAGGAGGCGAGTGATGGGGTCAATGGTTTCGTTCATGAGGGTCTCGTTCATGAGGAGATTCTAAGCACAAATTGCAATTTTCGCCTGATTACGGCTGCCCGAATCTTGGTAATGGGATGCGATTACGTTCGCGGGCCAGTTACACTATCCGCATGACGAAACGCATCGGCATCCATCTGGGCACAACCGGCGGGGCCTCGAACGCCGTCGAGCAGGCAAGGGCGATTGGCGCCAATACCTTTCAGATTTTTTCGTCGAGTCCGCGAATGTGGCGCGCGCCGAAGGTCGATCCCAAGCAGGCCGCGCGAATGCGCGAGTTGCGCTCCAAGCTCGACGTGGGACCGCTGGTGATCCATACCAGCTACCTGGTCAATCTTTGCAGCCAGTCGGAGGAGGTGCGCGAGAAGAGTGTCGCGGCCTTTCGCGGCGAGATCGAGCGGGCGCTGGCCTTGGGCGCGGAGTTCCTGGTACTGCATCCCGGCTCGTGGAAGGGTCTGACGCGCGACAAGGGGCTGACGCTAGCCGCCGAATCGATTAAGAGAGCCATCGACGGGCTGGCCTGGCAGGGAACTTCGTTCCACATCCTGATTGAAAACACCGCTGGGTCGGAGTTCTCGCTGGGCGGCAGCTTTGAACAGGTGGCCGAGCTGGTGGAGCGGCTGAAGGTCTCCGCGCCGATGGGCGTCTGCCTGGACACCTGCCACACGCACGTCGCCGGCTACGATCTGGTCAGCGATGAGGGCTACGAGCAAACCATGGCCCAGGCCGCCGCGACCGTCGGGCTGGAGGCGGTGCGCGTCTGGCACGTGAACGACGCCAAGGCCGCGCGCGGATCGAAGCTCGACCGCCATGAGCAGATCGGCAAGGGAACGATGGGGCTGGAGCCATTCCGGCGGCTGCTGAATGACGCGCGTTTTGCGCATTGCGCGTTTATCGCCGAAACTCCGGTGGAAGCGCAGGGCGACGAAGAGCGCAATGTGCGGGCGCTGCTGGGGCTGGTGGAATAGTTGTAATCATTGGAGTAATTATGCTGAGTACCGAGCGCAAGCCGGTGAAGGTGGGCGAGATGCTGACCGAGGAGTTTCTGACGCTGATGAACCTGACGCAACGCGCGCTGGCTGCGGCGATGGGGGTCGAGCGCAAGCTGGTCAATGAGCTGTGCAACGACCGCCGCACCGTTACGGCAGACACCGCGCTGATGCTGGCGAGGGTCTTCGGCAACTCGCCCGAGTTCTGGCTGAATGTGCAACGCCGGACGGACCTCTGGGAGGCGCTGCACACGCCCAAGCGGCGAGCGAGGATTGAACAGGCAAGGGCGCTGGCGGTGGTTGGATAGGAGATATGTTATTAAGGAGGCTCGAAACCCGATTTCTCGCAAGGGGGATAGTAAATGAGTAAAGGACCATATACGAAGCCAGGTAGACTTGCCGATGTACTTGCGCTAATTCAGGTTTTAGCTCTTGATCCGGATACACGGCGTAGCATAGATGGCATCACGAAAGAACTTCAAGGTTCCCCGACATCAGCGAAGGATTGGCTTGAGGTTGCCAAGGAGCATCGCGAGTTCTTCAGAGTAGATTCCGGTAGCGGGCATCCACTCTCATTGGTTGCTCGATATGTCCTGCCATATGGAGATGAGGCAAAACGCCCACAGTTGCCGACAGATTTTACGTCTCAATTATTGCAAACTGCGATTACCCTCCATGATAGACAAGTGGCAGCATCTGAATGGTGGTGGAAAACACTCATCCCAATTGCTAGCACGGTACTAGGAGGTATTTTGGCGCTCGCTGGAGTCTGGCTTACAAATCATTCTCCTAAATGAGTCGTTATGAAGATTGAACCTCGCCTCCCATTTACACTAAAGAAGTTATGGCGGAAGAAAACGAACTGCGTTACGACCCCTCGGCGATTGAACCTAAATGGCAGCAGCGGTGGGCTGCCGACCCCAAACTCTATGCGGCAGAGCCCGCCGACTGCGGCAAGCCCAAGTACTATGTGCTGGAGATGCTGCCTTATCCCAGCGGCGTTTTACACGTGGGCCACGTGCGCAACTACATGATCGGCGACGTGCTGGCACGGCAGATGTGGATGCGCGGCTACAACGTGCTGCACCCCATGGGCTGGGATGCCTTCGGGCTGCCGGCCGAGAACGCCGCGCTCAAGAACAACATCCCTCCGCGCGAATGGACGCTGAGCAATATCGCCGTGATGAAGCGGCAGTTTGAGCGGCTTTGCCTGGGATTCGACTGGGCGCGCGAGGTGACCACCTGCCTGCCCGAGTACTACCGCTGGAACCAGTGGTTCTTTTTGCGGATGTACGAAAAAGGGCTGGCCTACAGAAAAAAATCCAAAGTCAACTGGTGCCCGGAGTGCGCCACCGTCGTGGCCAACGAGCAGGTCGTCGACGGCTGCTGCTGGCGGCACGAAACGACGCAGGTTGACCAGCGCGATCTGGTGCAGTGGTTCTTCCGCATTACTGCTTACGCGCAGGAGCTGCTCGATGGCCTCGACAAGCTCGACGGCTGGCCGGAAAAAGTCCGCACCATGCAGCGGAATTGGATTGGGCGCTCGGAAGGAACGGATGTCGATTTTTTCCTGGAAGAAGTCCTGGAGGCAGGAGGCAGGAGGCAGGGATCAACCGCAGGTCCTTCGACTCCGCTGCGCTCCGCTCAGGATGACAGTGCTGCTGTACGAATTCGCGTCTTTACCACGCGCGTGGACACAATCTTTGGCGCGACCAGCGTGCAACTGGCCCCGCAGCATTCTTTGGTCGCCGAGTTCACGGCTGCGAATGCTGAGTTGAAGGCGCAGGTAGACGAGTTACTCGAGCAGCAGAAGAAGGCGCGCGAGGCTGGCGACCTGGGCGCGATTGAGAAGCACGGCGTGGCAACGGGACGATTTGCGATTAACCCTTACAACGGCGCGCGCGTGCCCATCTGGGTGGCCAATTACATTCTGGCCGACTACGGCACTGGCGCTATCATGAGCGTCCCGGCGCATGACGAGCGGGACTTCGAGTTTGCGACGAAGTACGGGCTGCCGATTACTCAGGTGATCATGCCGATCGACCCTGCCGTCTCACAGCAGTTGCCCTTCTGCTCTGAAGACGGAGTGCTGGTAAATTCCGGCGAATACGACGGATTGGGTTGCGAAGATGCGCAGAAGCGCCTGCAAGAAATTGCACTTGCCGAGAAGTTCGGAGAGCCCAAGGTCACCTTCCGGCTGAAAGACTGGGGGGTGAGCCGGCAGCGCTACTGGGGCACGCCGATTCCGATCATTCACTGTGAAAAGTGCGGTTTGGTGCCGGTGCCGGACGAGCAATTGCCGGTGCTGTTGCCTGAACAGATCGAGATTACGCAGCAGGGCGGATCGCCGCTGAGCCGCGTGCCGGAGTTTGTGAATGTGGAATGCCCCAAGTGCGGCGGTGCGGCACGGCGCGAGACCGACACGATGGATACATTTGTCGATTCGAGCTGGTACTTCTATCGCTATACCGACGCGAAAAACTCCAACGTTCCTTTCGATTCGCAAACGGTCAAGTACTGGTTCCCCATCGACCAATACATTGGCGGCGTGGAGCACGCGATTCTGCATCTGATCTACTCGCGCTTCTGGACCAAGGTGATGCGCGATCTGGGGCTGATTGAAAACGATGAGCCGGCGGCGCGGCTCTTTACTCAGGGCATGGTCATCAAGGACGGCGCGAAGATGTCCAAGTCAAAGGGCAACGTGGTTTCGCCTGACGACATGGCAGACCGGTACGGCGCCGACGCTACGCGCGTCTACTCACTCTTCGCCGCGCCTCCGGATCGCGACCTGGAGTGGCAAGAGGACGGCGTAGCCGGGGTGAGCCGCTTTTTGAGCCGGGTTTGGCGGCTGACGACGAAGTATGCGCCGCTGGCGCGCGCGGCCAACGGACAGAAGACTGATGCGCCAAGCGGTCCATCACTCAAGCTGCTGCGAAAGCTGCATCAGACCATCGCCAGAATCACGCTGGACTTTGAGGGCCGCTGGCACTTCAATACCTGCGTGGCGGCAATCATGGAACTGGTCAACGAGATTCAGGCAGCGGACGCGCAACTGGCGGCAGGCGAGATTCCCGCGCCGGTGGTGCGCGAGGTGCTGCGCGCGCTGGTGCTGCTGTTGGCGCCGTTTGCGCCGTATCTGGCAGCGGAGTTGTGGGAGGAACTGGGCGAGGAGGGTTCTATTTTGCGCGCTCCCTGGCCGGTCAGCGATTCCGAGTTGGCTAAGGAAGACCAATTGGAGATTCCGGTGCAGATCAATGGCAAGCTGGTGACGGTAGTGCGTGTGCCCGCCGACGCCGATGGAAAGGCGATTGAGGCCGCGGCGCTTCGCGAAGATAAGATCCAGTTGCGAACGGCGGGAAAAACGGTAGCCAAAGTGATCGTGGTTCCCGGCAAGCTGGTGAATCTGGTGGTTAGGTGAAATCCGCGGCTCCCCTGCGTGGAACCCAGACGCTCGTCGGCCAGATGGGCTGGGTCGTCGCGCGGGCCTCGCTGACCGCAATCGAAGTGGCCTGGCGCTGGACTTTCGGCCTGCCGTTCTTGATCGTGGGCTTGCTTGAGGCGTTCAAGATTCTCATCGCGCTGCCGCCTGATTCCGCGGGGCTTGCAACTCTCGATCCGCAAAACCCTTGGGTAGCTGCGGGGCAGCTCTACAATGCATGGTCGCTTTACCAGCCGTATGTCGCCGCTGTTTTGCGCTGGCTTTTGCCGGCAGCCGCGCTGGGCTGGGTGATTGTCTCGGGGTTGGGTCGCGGCTTGCTTTTGAAGCGCCTGCAACCATCGTTACGCTTCCGACCATTGTCGATGATCGCGCTGCAGGCCGCGTGGCTGGCCGGCTTCGCTCTCACCTGCTGGGCCTGGTTCCGCTCGATGCAATGGGTGGCGGCCACGAACATCACTCCCATCGGCGAGCCTGACCTGATCGGCTTCGCGGCCTGGGCGATCTTCCTCTCGCTGGGCTTCTTCACGGCGTTTGCGCTGGTCAGTTGGGCGCTCTCGATTGCGCCACTGCTGATGCTGCTCGAGGAGCGCTCGGCGTTCTCCGCGTTGGGCCAAACGCTCAGGCTGGGCAAGTCTTTCACCGGCAAACTGGTCGAGATCAATCTGGTGATGGGCATCGTCAAGCTGGCGCTGATTGTGCTGGCGATGGTGTTTTCCGCCGCGCCCTTGCCCTTCAGCGACCAACTCGGGACGGATGCCCTGCACGTGGTCTGGGCCGCGGCCGCAATCTTTTTTCTGGTTGCCAGCGACTACTTCCATGTGGTGCGTCTCAAGGGATTTCTAGAGTTTTGGAAGATGGAACGCGGTCCGCAAACCGGTGATCTTGCCGCGAGTGATCGATAGCCTATCCGCATAAATTGCCTGGTTTTTGCCAAAATGAGAAGAAACTCATCCGTTCGCCCGGCGTATCTTCGCCTCTTTTGAACTCCAACTCTGCCGATAAACTTCATATCAGTTTCGGGAAGGCGGAAGCGCGAAGGATGAAGGGCCCCTCCGACAACAACGGGAATAAGGAGCGCGCTCGGCGCAGCAAACAGATCGCCCATTTCGATGAGCTCACCGGCTTGCCGGATCGAGTTTTGCTGGAAGACCGATTGCGCAAGGCCATTGCCCAGAGCAAACGGTGGGGCCAACTGCTGGCGGTGGTGCGTCTTCGCCTGGAAGGTCTGGAAGCCATTCGCGACCGTGATGGGCGTCAGGTTGGTGAACAGGTGATAGCCGCGCTGGCCCGCGGCATGAAGCGGACTCTGATCAAAGGCGACATTCTGGCCTGTTTTGAAGGAGACAAATTCGCCGCCCTCTTGCCTGCGCTGGAGGATGAGCAGGCCTGTTTGCCGGCGCTCAACCGCTTGCTGGAAGCAGCCGCGGAGCCGGTCCGTGCCGGAGACGCCATCTACCAACTCTCGGGCAGCATCGGCGTCAGCATCTATCCGCAGGAGGAAGACGCGGACGTGGATCAACTGATGCGCCAAGCCAGTCAGGCTATGCATCTCGCGCGAGCGGCCGGCAAGAACCGCTACCAATTCTTCGATGCCGCAAAAGAAGTCCGTTTGGGCGTGCAACCGGAGAGCCTGGAGCGTATTCGCCAGGCTCTGGCGGCCCGTGAATATTTTATGGTTTATCAGCCGAAGGTGAATATGCGCACGGGCATCGTGGTGGGCGCCGAGGCGCTGATCCGCTGGCAGCACCCGCAGCGAGGCCTGCTGCCGCCAGCGGAGTTTCTGCCGATCATCGAGGATCACCCGTTTGCCGTTGAGCTGGGTGAGTGGGTGATCGACACGGCCCTCGCCCAAGTGGAAGAATGGCTCGATGCAGGGCATGATATTCCGGTAAGCGTGAATGTCGGCGCGCGGCAGTTGCAGCATCCTGACTTCAAGGATCACCTGGCCGCGCTGCTGGCCGCGCATCCGCGCATCCATTCCTCTCGCCTTGAGTTGGATATTTTGGAGTCCAACCCGCCGGAAGACGCGCTGCAATTGTGTATTCTGCTGCACAAGTGCCGCGAGACGGGCGTGACCTTAGCCCTGGACAACTTTGGCTCCAGTCATCTCTCGCTCAGCGAACTCAAGCGGTTGCCCGCCCAGGTTCTCAAGATCGATCCGAGCTTTGTACGCGACATCCTGGAAGATCCCAACGAACTGACGATTCTTGAGGGAGTGCTGGGGCTGGCCGCGGCCTATCATCGCCAGCCGGTCGCCGAAGGCGTGGAGACTATCGAGCAGGGTTTGATGCTACTGCGTCTGGGTTGCGAGCTGGCGCAAGGCTACGGCATCGCCCAGCCTATGCCGGCGCGTGAGTTCCTCGGCTGGGCGATTGCATGGCAACCTGATCCTCGCTGGAGCGAAGCGCTCTCGGTGAGCGTGGACGAGCGGCCGATGCTTCATGCCGGCGTTGAGCACCGCGCCTGGGCCGCTGAAATTGAAGCCTTCCTCGAAGGCAAGAGCACGACCGGACCCCGCCTCAGCCGCCATCAATGCCAATTCGGAGCGTGGCTCTATGCCGAAGGCCCCTCCGGACGCAGCGCGCAACCGGGTTTTCAGGCCATCATCGCGGTCCACTGGCGCATCCATGCTCTGGCGGCTGGCATGGTGAAGTTCCACGCCCAAGGCCGCAATGAGGAAGGCTTGGCGCGTCTAGGCGAGCTGAAAGACCTGGTGGACAAGCTCGCCGACCTATTGAATTTCTTTGGTCAGAAGAGCGAGGCGGCTTAGGACTTAACCGTAAATTGCGAAATTTGTAGCGCCGGTCTCCTGACCGGCTGTACTGGAGGCTTCCAAGCCGCCAGAGGCGATGGGTGCAGATCTGGAGACCTGCACGACAGCCGCTCTGGAGAGCGGCGCTACAATTTGCGGATAAGCTCTTAGGATGCGGCAATAGGGATTCGCAGCCGTTCTATCCCAGCCCTAGCCGATTCATTGCCACTCTGGGCAGCGCAGATCCGGTTTTTTCCAGCACCCACTTCACAATTGCCAACCACAGCGCCGTTCCGGCTATCAGCACTGCGAGGTCGATCCATTGCGTCCGGCCTGGCATCGCCTCATGCAAGACTCCGCCCAACCACCAGAAGAGCAACCCCACCGCTGTGCCACTGACCAAAGCGGCCAGCAGGCAGCGGGCCATCTCGATGTAGTCCAGGCTGGCCAAAGAGACCATGCGGCGTTGATGCAGCAGCAGGGCAAGGGAGACGGTTTGCAGGGCGATGCCGAGGTCGGAGGCGACGGCCAGGCCCATGGCGCCATGCAACCGGTAAAGCGATGCATAGATGGGTATGGAAACCAGCGTGACCGCGGTGGCGGCAATCATCGGCAGCATGGTGTTGCCGGCGGCATAAAAGGCGCGCGAGTAAATCGCCTGTGCCGACCACAGAAACAGGGAGACGGAAAAGATCGCGAAGTACGCGGCGCAGGTGCGGCAATCGGCGGCGGAGAAGCGCCCGCCGAGATAGATCAGTTCAACGATGGGCTGCGCCAAAGCGGCCATCGCCGAGGCGGCCAGAAAGCCCAGCGAGGCGACGCGGGAGACGGAATCCGCCACGCCGATGGCAAATTCGTAGCGGCGCTCCTGGGTCCACAAGCTGGCGAAAAAAGGCATTGAGGCAGCGCCCGCCGCTCCGGCCAGAACCGCGATAGGCGCGGCAAACAGTTGCTTGGCGACGTTCATCAGCGTGATGGCGCCGTCGCTCGAGGAGGCAAAATGAGTGATGATCCAGCCGTCGGCCGAAACCAGCGAGACGCCGGCCATCAGCGGCAGCGAGAGGCGCACCCACTCGCGCAGTCCCTCGTCGCGCCAATCAAGAATGGGCCTGAGGCGCAACCCTGCCCGGTGTACGAAGAGGGCATTCAAGAGGAAATTGCCAAGAAAGGCACCCGCGACCGTGCCCACCGCCAGCGAAGAGATGCCTAAATGCTTGACCAGCAGCAGGCCGCCGGCGATGGTGCCCAGGTTGTAGATCAGCGGAGCAATCCCCTGCACGGAAAACTGCTTGCGCACAAACAGCACCGCGCCAAAGACTCCGCTGGCAAAGAAACACAACTGCGCGGGAAGCAGGATGCGGGTCAGTTGGATGCATTGCCGGGCCTTCTGCTCGTCGAAGCCGGGAAACATACGGTGGACGTACAAGGGTGCGAGAAATTCGGCAATCAGAATTGCGCCGCTCAACACCAGAAACATGGTGGTGAGGATGACCGAGAGAGAATGCTCTTCCTCGGCCTCGCGCCCGGTGTCGCGATAACGGGTGAGGATGGTGACCAAGGTCGCCGATAGCGCTCCGCCGACCAGGAAGTAAGAGATCATGTCGGGCAAAAGAAATGCGCCGTAAAAGGCATCGGTCCCGTGCCCAAAGAGATAGGCGATATATTTGGTGCGCACCAATCCCATGATGCGTGAGAGAAAGCCGAAGGCCATCATCAGGATGGTGGCGGAAAAAGCGGTATGCGCGTGCGACGGGCGCAACAGGCTCAGGGCGCGCGCCCATTTGGATCGCGCCGGTGAAGCGGATTGCGCTGAGAGCTGTTCGGCCACTACGCTCGATTTTACCGGGGCAAGGCTCCCGGATGTAAAAGACCTTCAAGTACTTTCAATGCAGAATCGGGAGCCGTGGGTCAAAGAAATCCTATCGTTGAACAAAAATGCAACAGCCACTGCCCTGAATTCGTACCTTGTGCCGATTAGTACTCAAGTGGAAATCTCCGCCGTAACCTCGTGTGTGTGGTAATCCCTTCCGATAAGGAAGGTGTGGAACCTGTGCGGAAGAGTTGCTCGACGGCTTGTAAAACTCGAAACGCGCGGCAGGAATTCCGCGCCAGCCATTCGTCCTGCTGGTGTAAGAGCATTTTCGATTCAAGTGTTGACATCAGAAGTGCAAAGAAAGTGCCTTTTTCTTGAGGAAAAAGTCACTTGACGAGATGGATTTTGTAAAGAGCGGAATCGAAAACGCTGTAGAACGCGGGCTTTCGCCAGCGAAAGTCGTGCGGCTTTTGATCTTTCGGGCCAGGAGTCAAGATGCCACAAGCCGAATTGGAGCTCAATGAAATAGATCGGCAGCAAGAGAAAGCACGGTTGGCTGCGCTGCTCTCCACTGGAATTCTTGATACGCCGCCGGAGCCGGCCTATGATGCGATAACCCGGCTGGCCGCCGAGTATTTTCATGCCGATTCTGCCACACTTGCCTTTGCCGACGAGAGCCGCATCTGGATCAAGTCAAGTTGGGGCGCGATGGTTCGCGAGCTGCCTCGCGCGAACTCGATCTTTGATTTGGTGCTGGCAGTTGACGGTCCTGTCTTTGTCGCCGACGCCCACAATGGCTCACAGCAAGACTGGTTATCGACACGCCTCAAATACCTCAATGCTGCTTCCTTTTCCAGTGTTCCGGTTCGCTCCGTGGACGGAAAGATGCTGGGAATTTTGACCATCTTCCACAACAAGCCCGCCCCGGTGATGCAGCCGGAAGCAGCGCGTACGCTGGAGAGCATAGCCGATATGGTCACCAGCCAGTTGGAATTGCGCCGGCTGCGCAAGATTTATTCCGACAATGGGCGGCGGAACCACCACGCGGCCGCGGCCGTCAACCATAACTGGCCAAGCGCGACCGACCTGCGCCAAGCCCTCGAGATGGGCCAGTTCGTACTCTATTACCAGCCGGAGATCGACCTGGCCACGCGCAAGATTGTCGGCTTGGAGGCTCTCATCCGCTGGGTTCATCCAGAGCGCGGCTTGATTCCGCCGATGGACTTCATTCCGCTGGCTGAAGAAAACGGGATGATCTTGCCGATCGGCGACTGGGTACTGGCCGAGGCATGCTGCCAGATTCAAAAGTGGTGCCTGGAGGATGTCCGTCACACCTCTCTGCGGATCGGCGTCAACCTCTCCGCCCGGCAATTCTCCCGCGAGGGACTCAGCGACCACGTCGAGGCTCTGCTACTGCAATTCGGCATCAGTAGCCGTCAGCTTGGACTGGAGATGACCGAGTCCAGCCTTATTCCCAATATGCGGACGGCTATGGAGGTTCTCGGCAGCTTGCGCCGGCTCGGCGTTTCCCTTCTGATGGACGACTTTGGCACCGGCTATAGCTCGCTGAATCACCTCCATTCCTTCCCTTTTGACGTGCTCAAGATCGACCGCTCCTTCGTGGTCCGCATGACCGAGGGCGAGCAGCCGTTGCAGATCGTGCGCACCATCGTCGAACTGGCCCGGGTGCTGGGCATGGACGTGGTCGCCGAGGGCATCGAAACCAGCGAACAGTATCGTTTGCTTCGCCAGATGCACTGCCGCTTCGGCCAGGGCTACCTCTTCGCCCGACCCATGACCTCCGAAGCCATCACTCAACTGCTGCGCCTTCCGGGCCGCATCCTCTCTGATCCGGAGAGCGCCGAAGTGGCTAACGTGTAGTTCGCGCGCGAATGTTTCATTTCGGAACAGGGAATCGCCATGTTCGCTTCTGGAATTCGCCATGCCTTGCGCATGGGAAATTCCTCACACTCGCGGCCCGAAGTCACGGTATGCTTCTTGCCATGCAACAACCAAGTACATCCGCGCCCTCCCCCACCTCCTCTACCTTCGCGGGTCTGTTGGCCGCGCTGGCCGCTCCCGAACCAACCCCGGGCGACAGCTCTTCGTCGACGGAGTGGAAATCCGAGGCTTCCGGCGACAAGTCTTCGCCGGCAGGTTGGCGAAGAAGTTCGTCTGCCTGGGACGATGAGGGTCTAGCCGACGATGTTGCATCCCTTAGCTACGAAAGCGCACTCAAAGCCCACACGCGCTACCGCCCCACCGATCAGTCGCTCCTCGAGGCCGCCGAACCGGAGCCGATCCGCGTTGCTGCGCCCGCCCCAGCCTCACCCCGGCGCTCGGCGGCTGATTTCAAGGCAAAATTGGACTCTGGCGCAGATCCCGCCCCGCAAGTCCGTCGCCCACCCGCCACGCATTTCGAGCGGAATCTGAAGTCAGCCAGCATCACCATTCGCATGAGCGAAACAGAATGCGCGCAACTGCACCACCGCGCCGCCGAAGCTGGACTGACCATCTCGGCTTATCTGCGCTCCTGCACTTTCGAGGCTGAGTCGTTGCGGGCGATGGTCAAGGACACACTAACCCAGTTGCGCGTAGCCACTAGCGAGACAACGCCAGAAAACCCCGCGCCGGTACAGCATTTGCGCTTCCGCGAACGTCTTCACAGCCTGTCCGGCTGGCTGGCCCGCCTCTTCACCCCTTGGCATGGAAGTCCGCGCGTCGCCCGTGCCTGACGCCCGCTTGCATACCCGCGCTATTTGCACATCGGTGGGAAGGCAAAGGCAAATGACCCCTTGTCGGTTGAAATGGAAGGACCACGGTCCCAGACGACCAGGGCCTTGTTGTCCGCATAGTCATTTGTCAGCACGGTAACCGAGGTCTTCTTGCGCACGTTCAACAGGAAGGACCAATCCGAGACCTTAAATTCGCCTTGGCAGAAGACGGTCTCGGCGTCCAGCTTGAAGGTAAAGACCTGGTCGACGTCGCCACGCAACTGGATTCTCTGGCTATCGACTGATTTGATCGGACCGTAGGTAGCCAAGCCGCCCGCGGACTTCATGCCTTTGATTGTGAATGGTGCGTCTTCCGCAAGATACTGGCCCTGTTGCGCCATGACTGGCAAGACAGCGCTCAAGGCCAAGAGAAGCAGAAAACTCAAACGACATAGACTGCTGAATCGAACTGTCATAGGCCCTCGCAGAGAAGGTACCATAACCTGCAATTGGTATTCTACTCCCGTCAAGGGTCAGGGGAATATGGGGATTTTCTGAGTACATTGCCGGGACCGGCGCGAAATACCGCTCACCTATTCCACCTCCAGCACCAGGCACTTCAGATACTCAGTCTCCGCCAGGTTCAGCACCACGGGGTGGTCCAGCGCCGCGCCCCTCCGCTCGAGCAGCCGCACCCGGCGATGCGAATCAATGGCGGCCGAGGCAACGGCAGCTTTGAGATCAGCCCAGCTCACGTGATGTGAGCAGGAGCAGGTCACCAGTAGGCTATCGGGGCGCATCATCTTGAGCGCTCTCAGATTCAATTCCTTGTAGCCGCGCAAAGCGCCCTCGACGGCCCGCAGGCTCTTGGCGAAGGCGGGAGGATCGAGGACAATGGCGTCAAACTTCTCGCCAGCCTCCGACCAGCCGCGCAGGATCTCGAAGGCGTCGCCCTCGACCCATTCGACTTTCGCGGTCAGCCGAGAGCGATTGGCCTCCAGGTTTCGCTCCGCCACCTCGAGCGATGCGCGCGAGGCGTCGACTCCGGTCACCTGAGCGCAGACCTCGGCCAGATGCAGTGCAAAACCGCCCTGATAGCAGCAGACATCTAGCGCCCGTCCGCCCCCTTCGCGCGACGCCAAGCCGAGCTGGCGCGCCCACTCCGCAGCGGCAGCGTAGTTGGCCCGCTGGTCGAGGAAAGCGCCTGTCTTCTGCCCGGAATTTGCGTCGAAGTCGAAGACAAGGCCGTTAAGCCGGAAGTGGGTGCTGACAGCCCGGGCCGCAGCATCGGCGACAAAGAGCGGATCCGCGCTGGGCGCAGTCAGGCCCTCCAGTTCGCGCACTCTCGGGTCGGGCCGCTCGACAATGACCGCCGGTTTCAGCTCTTGGCAGAGCACGCGCACACACTGTTCACGAATCGCGGCTGAGTCCAGCCCCCTGGCCAGGAGTTGCAGAATCACCAGGCTGCCGTACTTGTCCACCACCAGCCCCGGCAACTCGTCGGCCTCGCTGAAGCATAGACGGCAGGCGTCGGTCTGCTCGTCGAGCATAGGCTTACGCCGCCGGATCGCCGCCCGCAGACGGCTTTCCAACAGGTCGAGCCACGCGGCCTCGTCCAGGGCCGAGCGCGAGAGCAGCCGCAGAGCAATCTGCGATGTGGGGCTATAGAGCGCCGTGCCTAGCAGCAATCCACGGCTGTCGGCCACTGGAACCAACGCCGGCGGTTCACCCTCTGGCACTTCAACGGATTCAATGTCAGAGGCGTAGACCCACAAATGCCCCGCGCGAAGCCGGTCGGCGGCGCGGCGGTTGATGCGGACTCCGGGAGCGGGTTTCTCGCGATTTCGTTCAGCAGTCGCGGCGGGTTGCGGAGTTTTTTGTGCCATTTGGGTCGTAGAAGGTCGGGGAGCGCGCGGCTTGGTCATAGATTCCTTTAGTCTGGTTCATCTTAACAAGGAATGAACCGTCCAGTGGATTTACTCTGATGCTATTGGCGCGGGTTGGCCCTGCCGCCGATTCCGGGTATAATGAAGATTCGGCAGCCGCCGGGTGCATATCTCTATCTGCGCCCGCTGGCCGCCCCCTTGGACAGGCCTGAATTGAGCGCGTCAGCTTGATAGCGGCCTATCCCATCGGCGCAACAATACCAAAGTTTGGAGCAAAGTCATGGCACAAGTATGCGACATCTGCGGGAAAGGTCCGCAGTTCGGCAACAACATCTCTCACGCCCACAACATCACCCGCCGCCGCTGGAGCGTGAATCTTCAGGCAGTCAAGGCTCTGGTCAACGGCCAGGCAAAGCGTATCCGCGTTTGCACCGGTTGCATCAAGGACGGCAAGATCGCCAAGGCGTAAAGCCGGCGGTCGCGTAGTATTCGCCTCTTGGCTTTGGCCGACTGCATTCCGTGACAACTCCAGATGCGGTTTTCAGCCCAGGAGATCATTTCAGGATTGACGCAAACCCCGTCCAGGCCGGACGGGGTTTTGTTGTGCCTATCGCTATAATGTCTCTGGAGAAGATGACCGTCATCCTCCGCCCCACCCCAAATGTTCTAAGATGTCCCGGTGATATCCCCGCGCACCCACGCACCCACTCTTCTCGTTCACGGCGGCGCATGGGCCATCCCCTCCAACGCCGCCGCAGCGCACCTGGCTGGAGTTCGCAACGCCCTGGAATCCGGCTACGCACTGCTCTCTCGCGGCGCTTCCGCTGTGGATGCCGTCGAGGCCGCCGTCACTGTTCTTGAGGATGACCCAACCTTCGACGCCGGCTGCGGCAGTTTTCTCACCTCCGATGGCCGCGTCCAGCTCGACGCCCTGTTGATGGACGGCGGTCGCATGAAGGCCGGCGGCGTAGCCTGCGTTGAGCGTCTGCGCAACCCCATTCAGGCCGCTCGTCTGGTCCTTGAAAAAAGCCAGCACGTCTACTTCGTCGGCTCGGGCGCCGAGCAATTCGCTCACTCTCACGGCATGGCCCTGATCGACAACGCCGAGCTGGTTCTTGACCGCGAGCGTGAGCGCCTGGCCCACACCAAGCTCCGCGAAGCCGCCGGCCTCACCGACGACACCTTCTCCGGCCCGGAAGCGGGAATCCATCCCGTGCTCCACGACGACAAGAGTCCGGAAACAGCTGCCCCCGCGCATTTGGACAGCCACGACACCGTTGGCGCCGTGGCCCTCGACGCCCACGGAAACCTCGCCGCCGCCACCTCCACCGGAGGCACCCTCAACAAGACTCCCGGCCGTGTCGGCGATTCTTCTCTGATCGGTTGCGGCTGTTACGCCGACAATCTTTCCGCCGCTGTCTCCCTCACCGGCTGGGGCGAACCGATCATGAAGCTGGTTCTCGGCAAATGGGCCACCGACCGCGTCGCAGCGGGCACCGCCCCTGAAATCGCCGCCCGCGAGGCCATTGCCTACCTCTACAGCCGTCTCGGCGGCCATGGTGGCATCATCCTGCTCGGCCCCAACGGCCGCTTCGGACTCGCCCACAATACTCCCGCGATGGCCTGGGGGCTAGCTACAAATACAGGCCTCCAAACCGGGCTTACAGTCTAATTCGGTGTAGCATTTCACCAAATCACAAACCTGTCATCCTGACCCGCTGGCGCGCCACCTTTGCCATAATCAAGATATGCTCGTCCTAGCCTCCGCCTCGCCCCGCCGCCGCGAACTTCTTACCCAGGCCGGCTTCGTCTTCGAGGTCCATCCCGCCCACATTCCTGAAGACCCGCTTCTCAACGAAGACCCTATCGCCTACGTCACCCGTCTCGCACGCGAAAAAGCCCAGGCCGTCTACTCCGAGATCACAGAGGATAGTGCGAGCGATCAGCGAGTGCCTGCCCCGCAGCAGGTGGTGCTGGGCGCAGACACCACCGTGACACTCGACAACCTCATCCTCGGCAAGCCCGAATCCCCCGCCGACGCCGCCCGGATGCTTCGCCTGCTCTCCGGCCGCTCTCATCGCGTCATCACCGGCATCGCCATTGTCTCCGCCAATCGCATCCAGACCGCCGCCGAATCCACCCTTGTCGAGTTTCTCCCCCTCTCCGACGAAGAGATCGAAGCCTACATCGCCACCGGCGAACCCATGGACAAAGCCGGAGCCTATGCCATACAGGGCCGCGCCGCCCGCTGGATTCCTCGCATCGAAGGCTGTTACTTCAACGTCGTCGGCCTGCCCATCGCACTCGTCTCCTCCCTCCTCAACGCCCCTCCGCACTGACTGGCTGACTTGCCGCCTCGCCGCCTCCCGGCCGTAGTAAAATCCTTGCAATCGATTTCATCGCCCACCGGCACGCCTCTAATCGCCTGCCAGCAAAGGAAAGCCTCATGCGGGTTCACGTCTTCGTGCGCCATCTATCCATTCTTCTTGCCCTCGCCTCTCCGGCCCTCCTGCTCGCCCAGTTTCAGCAGCCCACCGATGAAGAACTCAAGATGACCACCGACCCCAAAGCTCCCGGAGCCGCGGCAGTCTATCTTTACCGCGAAGATTCGGTCGATTTTTCCTCCCTGGATCGCAACTTGTATGAGCGCATCAAGGTCCTCACCGAAAGCGGCAAGGAGCAGGCAACGATCATTATTCCCTATGATCGTCGCCTCTCCAAGGTTGACAGCATTCAGGGGCGCACTATCCACGCCGATGGAACCATCATTCCCATGACCGTCAAACCCTCCGACCTGATGGACATCAAGGCCAAGGGATACCAGGAAAACTCCATCGTCTTCACCCTGCCCAGCGTCGAGGTCGGCAGCATCCTCGAATATCGGCTGCGCATCCACATCGACAGCGATTCGAATCCAGTGGAAGCATTGCCCCGCCCCACGGTGCGCATCCAAATGCCGCTCTTCACCCACCAGGCGCGATTAGCCGTTAAAAAAGCTCCGATTATCATCAGCTATCTGCAATTCAACGCGCCCCCGCTTCCCCAGGATCAGATCAAGACCGATCATGAAGACAACTATATCCTCAAACTTACCGATATTCCGCCCCTTCCCAAAGAGGAGTGGATGCCGCCGCTCTATACGCTGCAGGAGCATATCGATACTTTTTGGCTGTCAAACAAAATAAAAAACCAAACGGCCTCGCAAGACTACTGGGCATACGTGACCACCCTATGGGCAGAGGATATTAGCTGGTTCGTCGATTCCAATAAGTCGCTCAAGGATGCCGTCGCCCAGATCGTCTCCCCCACCGATACCGACGAGCAGAAGGCCAGAAAAATCTATGCTGCCGTCCAGAAGCTCGATAACACCTCGTTCAGCCGCAGAAAATCCGAGGAAGAGCGCAAAAAACTTAAGATCAAGGAGATTCACAGCGCCCAGGATGTCTGGAAGCAGAAAACCGGGTCGGCCGATGAAATCGCCATGCTCTATGTCGCCCTGGCCCGACTAGCCGGACTCAAGGTCTGGCCCATGCTGGCCGTCGATCGTAATCGCGCCCTCTTCGATCCCAACTATCTCGAATTCGATCAGTTGGACGACTACGTCGCGATCGTCGTGCTCGACGGTAAGGAAGTCTTCCTCGATCCCGGCCAGAAGATGTGCCCATTCGGCCTCTTGCACTGGAAGCACACCCTCGCCGGCGGCATTCGACTCGCCGACAAGGACGCTCATCTTTTCGGATCCACCCCGCCAGACACTTACAAGCAATCCGTAACTCAGCGCACCGGTGATCTCCAGATCGACACCGAAGGCAATGTGAAGGGTGCGGTCACGATTGCCATGAGCGGAATGGACGCGCTCTATTGGCGGCAACTCACCCTGCAAAATGACGTCGAAGAAATCAAAAAGCAGTTCAACGATTCAATCCGCGAGCAGATTCCCGAAGGCGTCACGGCTGAAGTCGATCACTTAACCGCTCTCGATGACAGCTCGCAGAATCTGATCGCCGTTGTGAACGTCTCCGGCAGTCTGGCCGCGGCCACCGGCAAGCGCCTCTTCCTGCCCGGCCTCTTCTTCCAGTCGCGCGCCGCCCATCCCTTTGTCGCGCAAGACAAACGAATCACCCCTGTCGATATGCACTATGCCCGCGCCGAGCAGGATGACATCACCTATCATCTTCCTCCTGGCTACTCCGTCGAGAGCGCTCCGCAAAGCACCGATCTGCCTTGGCCTAATCACGCAGCCCTCAAGATTCGCTCCCGCGCCAAGGAGGCTTCGGTTGAGGTGGCTCGCAGTCTCGTGCGCAACTTCGCCGTCCTCGATCCCAAGGATTACTCCGACCTGCACGACTTCTACCAGAAAGTCGCCTCCGCCGATCAGCAGCAGATCGTCCTCACCTCCGCCCCTCCCGCGAATCCGGCTCCTGCGCCCGCGCCCATAGGAAACTGACCATGAAGATTCCGCTCTCTTCCCCCTCTGTTCGTTCTCTCATCGCCGCGCTGCTTCTGCTCGTCTGCCTGCCCGGCCGCGCCAGTTGGTTCAACAAGGATCAGCAGCCCCTCCCGCAGTGGGGCAGCGATGCCGCCGCCACGCCCACCCCCGCCTATGTCAAGGATGCCTCTTCCGTCGTGCTCTACGATGAGTACCTGGAAACCATTGACGCCCAGGGCCGCTCCGTCGAGCGCGAACACAAGGTGATTCGCATCCTCAAGCCGCAGGCCCGCCATGACAGTTGCGAGGTCTCCTACGATGTGGATGAGAAGGTCAACTACTTCCGCGTCTGGACCATCGCCGCCGATAAAAATATCTACCAGGCCAAGGATACCGATTTTGCCGATGTGGGCGACACCGGCATTCCCATCATGCTCTCCACGCGTAAATCCCGTGTCGTCCGTCCTCCCGCTGTCGATGTCGGCGCCGTCATCGTCTGCGACTCCGAAGAACTCCTCGAACCCTACAGCCAGGAGAAGGTCTGGGATATTCAGAGCGGCATCCCGATCGTCTTTCAAGCCCTCGAAATCGACCTGCCCGCCGGCCGCTCTTACTCCGAGGCATGGCACAGCTTCGCGCCCGTCAAGCCCGTCGAAGTCGCTCCCAACCACTGGCGCTGGGAGATCAAGGATATGCCCGCCCTCGATCTTCGCGATGTAAAAGCCCGTCCTGTTTGGTCCGCTCTCGCCGCCCGTATGTCCGTCCAGTGGGGCGATGCCGCTGTCCAGGGCAAAGACAATCAGTGGCGCGCTATCGGCCAATGGGTTACCACCCTCGAAGCCAACCGTCCCGACCCCTCGCCCGAGATCACCGCGCAAACCCAAAGCCTCGTCGCCGAAACTCCTGATTTCTACAGCAAGCTCAGCCGTATCACCGATTACGTCCAGAAAAACATCCGCTACTTCATCGTTGCCCGCGGCATCGGCGGCCTCCAGGCTAACCATGCCTCCGACATTTTCCGCAATCGTTATGGCGATTGCAAAGACAAGACCACGCTACTGATCTCGATGCTGCAGGTCGCCGGCATCCACGCATTTTATGTGCCCGTCGATGACCGCCGTGGCATCGTCGATCCCGATGCGCCTTCGCTCGTAGGCAATCACATGATCACCGCCATCGAGCTTCCGGCCGATCTCCAGGACCCTCGCCTCAAAGCGATCGTCAAAGCCAGCGACGGCAAACGCTATCTGATCTTCGATCCCACTGACGAGCGCACACCCGTCGGCAATCTCCCCTCGGAAGAGCAAGGCGGCTACGGCATTCTCGCTGCCGGCTCCTCCAGCCAGGTCATGGCCCTGCCTGTCCTTGATCCCGGCACCAACGGCTCAGACCGCAAAGGCCGCTTCACCCTCGCGGCCGACGGCACACTGACCGGCTCCGTCGATTCCTCGCACATCGGCCCCATCGGCGGCGACCTGCGCAGCTTCCTCAAATACACCGACGACAAGGAGCGCCGCGAATACTGGGAGAAGTATCTGGCTGAGACCCTCCCAGGCGTCACCCTCGACGGCTTTTCCTTCACCCAGCCAGACGCCCTCGACAAGCCCCTTGAATTCCACTACAAGGTCACCGCGCGGCAATACTCGCACAACGCCGGCCCGCTTCTGCTCGTTCGCGCGCGCGTCCTCGGCTCTCATGCAAGAGCGATCGACGACAAGAAGCGCATCTATCCCATCGACCTCGACGCCACCGGACGCTGGCATGACAGCTTCGACATCAGTATCCCTCCCGGTTTCACCGTCGATGAGACTCCCGATCCCGTCAGCCTCGACCTCGACTTCGCCAGCTATCACTCGTCAGTCTCGGCCAAAGGCAATCTCCTCCACTACGAGCGCGAGTACATCGTCCGGCAGGTCGAGATACCGCCCGCCCGCGCCGCCGACTTCCGCAAATTTGAAAACGCGATTCTGGCCGACGAAAAGAACGCCGCCGTCCTCAAGAAGCAGTAGGCGGCTTATCTCGCACAAGACTGGGTAAACCGGTGGGAGGCGGGGGTTTCAACCCCCGTATAAAGCTACAAAATCCCCGCGGGCTTTAGCCCCGGAGAAACTAATTTCTCCGCGAATCCCCGCATCGTTTACCCTAATCTTGTCATGATTCGCTGGCTAGTGATTGGCATCGGAGATATCGCGCGCCGCGCCGTAATCCCCGCCATCCTCGAGGAACCGCGCAGCCGCCTGCAAGCGCTGCTCACCCGCGATCCGCAAAAGGCCGCGGCATACCCAGGCGTCCAACTCTTTACCAACCTCGAAGAGGCTCTGCAGTCCGCTGAGATTGAGGCCGTCTATGTCGCGTCGCCGGTCTTTCTCCATGCGCCTCAAACCCTGGCGAGCCTGTGCGCCGGCAAGCACGTCCTCTGCGAAAAGCCCACCGCAATGAATCTCGCCGAAGCGCAATCCATGGCGGACGCCGCCCGCGCCCATCATCGCCTCTTCGCCGTCGCCTACTATCGCCGCCTCTATCCCAAGCTGATTCGCGCCCGCCATCTTATCGCCGAGGGCGCAATCGGCCAGCCAGTCCTGGCCGAGGCCAACTGTCATTACTGGTTGGCCAACGACGATCCCACCTGGTCGAGAAACTGGCTCTTCGACCCCGGCAAGGCCGGCGGCGGACCCATTTACGACATCGCGTCTCATCGCATCGATGCGATGAACTTCCTCTTCGGCGAGCCACTCCGCGCCACCGGCCTGCTCTCGAACACCGTGCACTCCACGCCCGTCGAAGATTCGGCCACCGTTCTCATTCAATACGCGCGCGGCATTCACTCGACCGTCGATGTGCGCTGGAACACGCACATTGAGCGCGACCAGTTTCGCATCATAGGAACCGACGGCGAGATCAATCTCGATCCGCTCAACGGCCCGATTCTCCGCATAGGCGGCGTGGAAGAGTGGCTGCCCACGCACTCCAATACCCACTATCCCTGCATTGAAAACTTTGTCTCCGCCATCCTTGATGGAGCGCCGCTGACCTGTCCCGGCGAGCAAGCCCTCTGGACCGACCGCGTCACCCAATCGGTCCTTTCCGCAAACCAGCACCAATCCTGAATCCGCCGTGGCCCATCCTCGCGACGTTCTTGTTTTTGCCGCTTCGGGTTCCCTAACGACAGTTCATCGTCGTTGGGGTGAATCAGAGTGGGGTACCACCAACCCATTCCGCCAGCACCCAAAAACCCCTCCGCAAAAAATTGCTTCACAAATGGTGCAATCTATGCCCTATAATGACTCTGGAGCAGGTTCGCGGTCTCCTCCTCGCATCGATATGGCCCTGCAACTGTCTCAGAAACGTGTTTTCGACTCGCCCGCGATCCCCGACCGCCTCTACTTCAAGATTGGCGATGTCGCCCGTATCTGCGAGGTGCAAACCTATGTCCTGCGTTTTTGGGAGACGCAATTTCCCCAGCTCAAGCCCAACAAGAGCGGAACCGGCCAGCGGCTTTATCGCCGCCGAGACGTTGAACTGGCGCTGAAGATCAAGCAGCTTGTCCACGCCGAGGGATACACTCTTGCCGGCGCACGCCAGGTTCTGGAGGACACCCGAGGCCGCCCGAATCTCCAGCCGGATTCTCCAACTGATCCTCAGCCTCTATTACCGCTGTTGGTCGCCAACGCCGCAACGCCGCTCTCCGCACACTCTCAAGAAGCCGTCGCCACTACCATCGCCCATGCCCGCGCCGAACTGCGCGAGATCGTACGCTTGCTCACCTCGCCCGATCCGCAGCCCACCACCCGCCGCCGCTCCGGCCCCACCACCATACCCTCCACCTCAGACTCGCTCTTCCCGCTCTAAGCGAACCGTAGCGGATTCGAAGAACCTGCTTCACGAAACTGTGCGGCTGGAATCAGAACGGAAAACTCTCCATATAGTTATTCTTGGTTTGATTGAATTTGCATTTGCATTTTGAATCCGAGAGAAATATCGTCACTCCGCTCGTTCAAAGGTGAGCGAAGCCGAGTTGATGCAATAGCGCAATCCCGTAGGCCTGGGCCCGTCGGGAAAGACGTGCCCCAGGTGCCCGCCGCAGCCCGCGCAAGTGACCTCGACCCGCCGCATTCCCAGGCTCAAGTCTTCGTGCTCTACCACGGCCGTCGACTCCGCTGGCAGCAGAAAACTCGGCCATCCACAGCCCGAGTCGAACTTGGCTCCGCTCAGAAACAGCAGCGCGCCGCAGCCCGCGCAGTGGTAGTTGCCCGTCTCATGGTTCTCCGTCAGCGCGCCGGTAAACGGGCGCTCGGTACCCTTTTCGCGCAGAACCCGATACTGCTCCGCCGTCAGCCGCGCCCGCCACTCCGCCTCGCTGCGCTCGATTATGTTGGGCGTTTGACTCATGAAGGCCGCCTGTCCCGGTTACGTCGTAATAGGAACAAAGGAAGGTTGGACAGAATGTTCGTGCACCTCAGCAACAACTTCGATCTCGATCAGAACGTCCTTTGGCAGCCGCGCCACTTCGACGGTCGAGCGAGCCGGCGCCTGGTTTCCAGCGCCGAGGAAGAACGCCCCATAAACCGCATTCATCGCCGCAAAGTCGTTGAAGTCCTTCAAGAACACAGTCGTCTTGACGACTTGTACCAAGCTCGATCCAGCCGCCTCCAGAATCGCCATCAGGTTCTCCAGCACGCGCGTCGTCTGCTCGCTGATGCCACCCGCGACCACCTGCCCAGTCTTCGGGTCGAGCGGAATTTGTCCCGCGGTGAAGAGAAGATTCCCCACGCGCACAGCTTGCGAATATGGACCAATCGCGGCGGGAGCTTTATCAGTTGCAACAATCTCTTTACTCATACTTGGATTCTAGCTCCTAAGTCGATAACAACTCAGCGCCAGCCCGCCAGCAGTCCACCCGATCCAACCACCGCCGCAAGCCAGTACCCTGCATTGATGGTCAACAATTTATAGGAGCGCTGCTCATAGATCGTCTCCGCCAGCAATGGCATTGCAATGAAGCCAAGCCAGCAGATAAAGCCGATGAATGCTCCGCAGGTGATCGTTGTTGCGCCGGACCAGAGCACCACGTGCGCCAGCACAAACGACAATATCAGCCCGCCGAAGAACGATGTGATCATTCCAATTACAGCCGCCTTGGGCCGCGTCCCCGCCTTGTGCCCGGTCAGCGCCATCCACGGCTTGACGAAGAGCAGCGAGTACCACAACGCGCCCAGTATCCACTGATAGATCGCAGCAACCAGAATTGGCAGGTGATTGAAGTGAAGATGATGCACGAACACCTCCAGTACGGCAACAGCCGTGTTGTCCAATGTGCCCCACGCCGTGCGCTCCTGTCAAGAGGAAGTGCGCATTACCCCAGTGTCCTGAGTCTGAGGTTCATCGTATTACCATTAGCAGGAAAAACGCAGATTCTTCGCTCACCACCCCCAAACTGGAAAGCGTTTGTGGCCCTGTTCGCTCAGAATGACAGCAGCAAATCTGATAGGTATTTCGGAGACAGGACCGTAGAATCTCATTCCAAAATCGCATTGTCGATCAGCCGTGTCGCGCCGACCCACCCAGCCACCGCAAACAAGCTCCCCGGCGCGACACTCTCCATTGGCTCCAGCGTCGCCCAGTTCACCAGCTCGATATAATCCACGCGCACTCTGGCCTCGGCAGTGAAGCACTTCCGCGCGGCTTCAATCAGCACCTTGGCGTGTCGTTCTCCGCCCGCCGCCATCACCTCCACCAGCCGTACACTCCGGCTCAAAACCAGCGCCTGCCCGCGTTCCTCCGCGCTCAGATAGCTGTTGCGCGAACTCAACGCCAGCCCGTCCGCCTCGCGCACAATCGGGCAGACCACAATCTCCGTCGCCAGGCGCATATCGGCCACCATCCGCCGCAGCACGGCCACCTGCGCCGCGTCCTTCTGTCCGAAAAATGCGCGATTAGCCTCCGTCGCAATCAGCAGCTTCGCCACCACCGTCGCCACGCCGCGAAAGTGCCCCGGCCGGGAGTGCCCATCCAGCCGATCGCTCAACCCCTCAACCTCAACAAACGTGGCCGCGCCCGCCGGATACAGCTCCTCAACCGAAGGAGCAAAAATCACATCCGCGCCCACCGCCTCTGCCAACGCGCAATCAGCCTCCAGGTTGCGCGGGTAACGCTCGTAATCCTCGTTCGGCCCAAACTGCGTCGGGTTCACGAAGATACTCACCACCACAAACCCGGACGCTGCCCTTGCCGCGCGAATCAGCGATGCATGACCCGCGTGCAGCGCGCCCATCGTCGGAACCAGCCCAATCGTATTACCGCCGTCGTTGCGCTCTTTACGCGACCACTGCCGAACTTCAGCGACCGTGCGCAAAATCTCCATCATGCCTTCCGTAGCGTCCCTGTCGTCTCCGCCGCCTCGAGCGCCCGCCGCGTTGCTCCCGGCAAATGGTAGCTCTCCTCGTCGCTGGGAAAGCTGCGCCGCTCCACATCTTCGCGATAGTGCTCAATCGCCTCTCGGATCAGCGCGCCGCCATCCGCGTAGCGCCGCACAAATTTCGCCGACGGCGCAAAGGTCAATCCCACCAGATCATGGAAGACGAGAATCTGCCCGTCGCACTCCGGCCCCGCGCCAATCCCAATCGTGGGAATCGGCAGCTCGGCGGTAATCGCCGCGGCGACCTCGCGCGGAAGCCCTTCCAACACCAGCGCCCCCACTCCCGCCTCTGCTAGCGCCTGCGCGTCAGCCTTCAGTTGCAGCGCGGCATCGGCCGTGCGACCCTGCACCTTGTATCCGCCCATGCGATGGATGCTCTGCGGCGTCAATCCCAAATGGCCAACCACCGGAATCTCCGCCTCGCTCAGCGCCCGCGCCAACTCCACGCGCGCCCCTTCAATCTTCACCGCCTCGGCGCCCGCCTCTTTGATGAAGCGCACCGCATTGACCACGCCTTCGCGCACCGTCCCGTGATAGCTGCCAAAGGGCATATCCGCCACCAGCAGCGCGCGCCGCACCCCGCGCCGCACCGCCCGTGTGTGGTGCAGCATCTCGTCCACTGTTACGGCCATAGTGTTTTCCTGCCCCAGAACCACCATCGCCAGCGAATCGCCCACCAGCACCATGTCAACGCCCGCCTCGTCCGCCAGCCGCCCGCTGGAGTAGTCATACGCCGTAAGCGCGCAGATCGCCCTGCTCTGCCGCTTCAAGTCGGCAAGGACAGGCATCGTCACTTTTGAAGTGGAGACCTCAGTTAGCGCAGGAAGTTCAGCACCGCCATCGCCGCGCAAAGCAGAAGAGTTGGAAGATGGGTACGAGGTGGAAGAGGCGGGAGTCGATCCGCCAGGAAAGTTGGTTACGCTCATGATTCTCTCCAGTGCCGCTCCGAAGCCCCAGGATGCAGCCCGAACAACCCAAAGTATACGCCTCAAACCACCCTCCAGCGCAATCTCGTTTCCATTCGCGCAGGTATTTCTGCCGATCTTCAGCTTTCGATCAGCCTTGCTTTGGATCAGGGCACGACTTCGTTCGTGCCGAGTCAATTTGATATTTTGGAAGGATCCGGGCTTTAGCCTCGGAAAAAATGTAATTTTTCACAAAATCGAATGATTCGTAGCATTCCTGACTTGGCGACTTGCCGACCCCCACCCCCACGCGTCACACTGAAAGCCACCATGCTCTCTCCGTTGGCAACAGGAATCTCCACCACACTAGGCGCCGCAACGGTTCTCGGCCTTGCCGCCGGCGGATGCGCCTATGCGGCTCTCTGGCCCGCATCTCAATTCTTCGGCCCCGCGCTCATCGCCCCGCCCAACCCCGGCGAACTCGCGCTGACCTTCGACGACGGACCCAACCCCCTCTGGACCCCTCGCCTGCTCGACGTCCTCGCCCGCCGCGGCGTCCGCGCCACCTTCTTTCTCGTCGCCAGCCGCGCCCAGACCCAGCCCGAACTGGTGCGCAGCATTGTCGGCGCAGGCCACTGCATCGGGAATCACTCCTGGAGCCATCGCAACCTCGCCCTCGCCCCCGCCCGGTGCATCGAAGACGAGCTGACCCGCGCCAGCCAAACGCTCGAGCAGATCACCGGCTTACCCGTCCGCTTCTTCCGTCCCCCCTTCGGCGCACGCCGCCCCGAGACCTTCCACATCGCCCGCCGCCTCGGCCTCACTCCCGTCCTATGGAACGCGATGACCTCGGACTGGAAGAACCCCTCGCCCGACTCAATCGCCACCCGCCTCACGCGCCAGATCGATTCTCTGGCCCGGCGCGGCCTTGCCGCGAATATCGTCCTCCACGATGGGAACCACGCGGACCCTGTCGCCAACCGCGCCCCCTCCATCGCCGCGGCCGCGCAACTCATCGCCCACTACCAGCCCACCCACCAATTCGTGACCCTCAACGCTTGGGGTTAGCGATCTTACTCATTGTCGTTTTCAATGCTTTGCAGGAATCACCTCAACCAGAGCAATGGCGATTCGCGCTCGAAATTGATTTCGCACAATTAGTGGAGGCTTGCTGTGTATATCGCTACCTGCTAACACGTCAGAGTCTTTCCGCATGAGGCAATGAATTTCTGTGTGGGCATAACACGTTGGCTCGGGACGATGTTTTGGCTCAAAGTGATAGCACTTTTGATTCGTATCTTTAAGTATGATCCTTGCTGCCGCTACTGGTACAGCAAAAACCCCAAACCGAGAAACATCCTGACCGTCCGCACAGTTGCGATGGATTGTGTCTTCTGGGCGTGCAAATTTACTGCGGCAAAAGGATGGTGGCTCATCGAAGCGGATCGAGGTTGCGAGTACTTCACTCTTAACTTCAGGCGGGAAGCGGCGGAAGAGTTGTTCTTCATCCTTAAAGCACGGCTCTTCCTGCCGCGTACCATGTTTCACGGGCTCCATCGATCAGCAACTGGCCTCCGCATTCGCAGAAAAGTAATCACGAATCACAGCCAAAATCGCCTCGTAGGAGCCGTTGGCAGGAATGCCACTAAACATTTCGCCGGATCTCTCATATGAAAGCAAATCTCGTGTTCCATCGTTGAGAAACTCTGCGATTGCACGTTTTTCGTCGTGAAGAAACGCTACGGCAACTCCGCCTTCTGCAGATGGTTCAATGCGATCTGGTATGAGGCCCCCCATAATCGCCCACTGTGCAAATTCGTCGGCAGCTTTGATAGAAATAGCGTTAGGCGGCTCCGCGCCGTAGGAATCCCAATTCTTCTCTATCCTCCACATGCTTTGAACTAATTCCTTGGCATTGCACATTGATTTCAAGCGTTCATACAAGTAACTGCTTCCGTTGAAGCTCCTCTGAAGATCTCCCTTCATATTTGAGAGCCAACGGACTGGTTCAGAGCGCGAAAACATATCCTCTTGTGCGGTTACGAGAATGTCTGTTGCCCAATCAACGGTTTCGGTAAAATCGGCGATTTTGCTCATTTGAAAGTCTCCAATGCTTTTTCTGTGAGCGATGCTCGGAAAAAATCGTTTTTGACTTCTCTGCTTTGTTCAATTTGAGTCCAAAGAGCGGATTCGGTCAAACCCAGAGCAGAATAGGAGAATTCGTGGTCCAGCACTACGGAAACCATACCAGACTTGAGGGGTGGCGCAGTAAATAATTGCTGAGTGAATAAACCTCGGGTTGGCCGCTGCACTGGAATTTGCAATCTCATGAAACAACCCACCATGTCCTGCGGAATGCCGTCAGGGATATGAGGGTATACCCTCATATATTCTTCTCTCTGTGCGCCTTCAGGCCAAGAAATTCGATTGATGTACCTAATTGACCAACTGTCAACAGGACGCGTTCCGATAGTTCGTTGGTGCTCCTCCCAAAGACGGCGTGCTTCAGGGAAGAAGGAGTTCCAAGAGCTGTAAGGTGCGAGTTCGCTGAAACCAAAGCTGTCCAGTTTCAGATGCACAACTCTATGGTCGTTTGACATCTTGCAAAAGAAACCTTCAGGCTTTGGTGTTTCTACGTTTGACTGTGTACTTACTCCAAGCATGACTTGAAACTGCTGACTGCGGATTACGTCTTTTATTGGGTAAATTTCTTGTATCCGACGAGCACATTCTTCCAAACCCGACAAAGCATTTTCTGGAAGGCGTTCAGCAAATTTGATCGCAATCACAGCTTCGACTATCGGCGCATGCAAAAGATGGAACTCATTTGTCTCTCTGTCATTCTTCATGATTCACTCTCCTAGATATTATCGGCCAATCCGCTTTACTCCCCCGCCAGAGTCTCCAGCAGCAGATCAAAGTCCTCCAGCCGCAAGTATTCAATGATGACCTTCCCGCGGCCGTTATGATCTTCGACGTGCACCTTCAGCCCCAGCGCCCGCTGCAGCCGCTCTTGCACTTCGCGCACATTGGGGTCGACCGGAGGCTCAGCATTCGGCTCTTTTTTGGTCGCGCGCTCGGGATGGATCAGCCCCTGCACATACGCCTCGGTTTGGCGAACAGAAAGCGAATGACTCACCACTCGCTGCGCCGCCTTCTCCATCTCCTCAGCGTGCTCGAAGGCCAGCAGCGTCCGCGCATGGCCAAAACTCAGCTCGCCAGTCTCCACTCTCGCTTGCACGGATTGCGGTAACTTTAACAAACGTAAGAAGTTAGAAACAGTAGCTCGATCTTTTCCCGTCCGCACCGCCATCTGCTCCTGCGTCATATGAAACTCGCGCGAGAGCCGCTCGAAAGCTCGCGCCTGCTCCATCGGGTTCAGATCCGCCCGTTGCAGATTTTCGACGATGGTAATCTCCATCGCCTGCTCGTCCGAAACCTGGCGCAAAATCGCAGGAATCGTCTTCCGACCGGCCAGCTCCGACGCCCGCCAGCGCCGCTCGCCGGCAATTAGTTGATAGCGCCCATTGGCCAGCGGCCGCACCAGCACCGGCTGCACCACGCCATTCGCTGTGATCGACGCAGCCAGCTCGGCCAACTGCTCCCCACTCATATGCGAACGGGTTTGGAAGGGATTGCGATCAATCTGATCGAGGGGAATCTCCAGCGGCTTGCCACCTTCAATCTCGGCGGCAGCGGAGGGAGCAGGAACAGCTTGCACGCGGGGCAACAGCGAGTCCAACCCCTTGCCCAAGGCGCGGCGTTTCATATCGTTAGCGGCAACGGTCATCACTCAATATCCTCGGTTCAAAAAACAAATGATCATTCAAATCTATGTGCGTCTTCCAGCGGGTGGGTCGCGGTAATCAGTAGCTTGGCAAAACACCCGCCTCGTCCGGCGATTCAGGTTCAGCGCCACTCTTGTGTTGCGGCGGAATATCGATGTGATTGCGCGCCATGTACTCGCCGGCCAGCTCGAAGTAAGCTTCGGTTCCCCGCGAATGCACATCGTACAGCGCCACCGGCTTGCCGTGGCTGGGCGCTTCGGCCAGTCGCACATTGCGCGGAATCACCGTGCGGAAGAGTCGATCCTTGAAGTACTCGCGCAGCGTCTCCGTCACCTGCTGCGCCAGATTGGTGCGGTCGTCGTACATCGTCAGCAGAACGCCCTCGATGGTCAGCGTCGGATTAAAGGCGGCGCGCACCCGTTCCAGCGTCGAGATCAGCTCGGAGATGCCCTCCAGCGCAAAGTACTCCGCCTGCATCGGCACAATCAGCGTGTCGGCGGCGACCAGCACGTTCAGTGTCAGCAGGTCGAGCGCCGGCGGGCAATCCAGAACCACCAGGTCGTAGCTGTCTTTGACCGGCTCCAGCGCGCGGCGCAGCCGCAGAGCGCGGTCGTCGGCCGTGGCCAGTTCGATATTGGCGCCGGTCAAGTTCTTCGATCCAGGCAGCAGCCAGAGCGTTTCAATCTCCGTCGGCAGAATCACCTGCACGGCTGGAGCGTCGCCCATCAGCACGTCGTAGATCGAATGGCGGTTGTCGTCGCGCTGAAATCCGAGGCCCGAGGAACAGTTTGCCTGGGGATCGCAATCCACCAGCAGTACCTTGAGACCTTCGAGTGCGAGGCAGGCGGCCAAGTTAATGGCTGTGGTGGTCTTGCCAACTCCGCCCTTTTGATTGACGAGACCGAGTATCTTACCCATGGCTTTCCAGAGTAAAGGGCGAAGCGGTTTGAGGCCAGCCGCTTGACTTGTGGAGAACCCAGCCAAGCTGTGGAAAGCACCCGCGGTGGGGCCAGCGAGGCGGCCGGCAAATCCATGGAGGGGAAGGCTTTCGCAGCGAGGCGCGCGGTTGTGGTTCGGGGAGTGCGAAAAAACTGAATCGGTGGAAAACTTCCTGATTTTTCTGTTCGAGAGCCAGACATTTTTCAGAGAGGTCCGATTTGAAACCACTCCCGTTTTGGGCAAAATAGAAAATGTTCCACGTGGAACAACTCCCGATTCGGGATGGTTCCCAATTTGTTCCACGTGGAACATTTTTCATTTTGGGCTTGATTCCCGAAAGCGTTCCACGTGGAACACAGATCGTTGCAGAATAATTGTTGTCCGACTTCGCTTCCCTTTCGATTGAGGACAAGACTGCGATGCGCCAAGGCATATAGGTAATCTCCACACTTCGGCATAGAGGACTTATGAAATATCAGACAATGTTCTACTATAGAACGCTTACTGTGTTCATAAAGTTTAGCCTTCCGGTGTGGGCCACATTACAAACAAGAGAAACATCTCCGGCAGACGAATCGCAGAAGCTCGTGTCGCAGCCAAACCTCCGCTCACACAAGACGATCTATCAGCCCGGCTTGAACTCACTGGAATACAGATGGATCGGGCAGCCATCGCAAAGGTTGAAAACAATCTGCGCCGCGTTCTTGATTATGAGTTGCGTGCGATTGCCAAGGTTCTGGACGTTAAGGTTGATTGGCTGCTTGGAGGCGAAAGTTGAAAGACCCAACTTCGCTCTTGCGCACTGCGACCAGACGAGCTAAATCTGACGTGGCGAACAAGCTAATCAGTATGTTTCTCCATGATTTAAGCCGATCTATCTCGAAAGGTTGGAAGATTAGGGTTGACGGGAAGGAATATGAGGATCTCGTTCGTAATTGCTTTGAAAATCGCTGTCCCTATTGCCTTTGCAACCTTGCAAAAACCACGCCAGTAATCGAACACCTCGACGGAATGAACCGCTATCGCGCAGGTCTTCACGTTCCTGGCAATGTACTGGTTGCGTGCAGGAAATGTAATGGGGAAAAACGCCGTGACGATCAGATGAAGATTCTAGTACTGGCTACTTCAGGGTGGGCATCATTTCTTTCTCACGAAGGCAGTTCGTGCGCTTCAAATTGCAAGACTTGCCTCTACTGGGAGAGTGTCTGGAGAGATGAAGCTGAAAGAACCGAGCGATTACGAGAGAATCTTCAACGAATCAGGGAGTTCCGCAGTCAGTTTTCTGAATTTCTGTTAGCGCAGTCTGTGCTAGTGGAAACCTTGCCTATGATGCTCACGAAGTTGTATTCGGACTGCCAGTTATTTGCTGAAACAGAGATCAAGTCGCTTCTGGAAAACTTAACGCTGGTATCAAATTTCAGCATCGAAAGGCCCGAGGTTAAAGCCTCATCCATTGCAAGCCTGATCCCAGGAGCCTGAAGGCTCCTGCTCCCTCAGACGAATAAGAAACCAGCGTGGGTCTCCAGACCCGCAGGAGACATCTGGCGGCGGGGACGCCGCCAGTACAGCCGGGCTGGAGATCGGCGCTACACCCCTTTCTCTAATTACGGATAAGCTCTAAGAAGTAAATCCGCTATCGATGAAGCTGGAACAACCCTAGTCAAACGAAATTGACTGAAGCTTGAACTGCTTGCCTTCGTCGTTCGTCTCCTCGGTATAGTGCACAGTTGCAGCTTGAATTACGTCCTGCATACTCAAACCAATTCGGTCGCAATAGTGGCCAAAATCCGCGATCATATCTGAAAGATTCTGCCCTGCCATCCTACACCGCTCATCTTCCGAAGCGTTGGGGTGCGGTATTTCTCCATACTGCTCAAAAAATTCCACTACATTCCGTGCCCAATCGGCGCGCTGATTATTCATTCTTTCGGGGTCAGGCGGCAATCGCATCTCTTCACTCCCACTATTAGATTGTTATTCGTAGTTTACTGCACTCGAAGGATCACCGAAACGGACTAATCCTTCTATCGCCAATGAATTGAATCGGGACTTCTTGCCTCATGGCGCATATTCGGCATTCCCATAGATTATGAACTGACCAGCCCATGCAGCGAAGTTTGCGATCATTGGAGATGTCCCGCTTCTTGTTCCGAAGCAGTTTCGGCACCCAGTAATTGCGATTTGATTTTGGCATCCTTCCATCGCGGCACGTATGGCCGTGCCAGAAGCATCCCTTGACTTGAATAATTGTCTGATATTTCGGCAGCACAATATCCGGTCGACCTGGAAGGTCACGTAAATGCAAGCGAAATCGAAAGCCGAGACGATGGAGCGCCTTTCTGACAAGCATCTCTGGCTTTGTATCTTTCGACCGGATGCGGGACATGATTGCAGAGCGCTCGGCTGCCGTTTCGCGTTTGGAGGTTTTCTTCGTCATGTTTCGATGAAATTATCAACCACCTGGACGGCTGCGCCGATCTTTTCTACAATTCTCACAACTTCTCATCAATTATTTTTTGGTAACTGTCACAGGAGTCGATCTCGATTGTCCTATCTTGTAGGAGGCAATCCATGCCAGTTGCACCAGAAGCAATCCAGAATCCGTTTGTTGACGACCCGCTGCGCACGCCGGACGAAGAGCTGGCTGCGCGAGCCAAAGCCGGTGAGCGCGAGCCGCTCGAAGTTCTGCTGACGCGGCATCTGCCGTGGCTCTACAATCTCTCGCTCCGAATGCTCCATCGCCGCGCCGACGCCGAAGACGCCACGCAGGAGATTCTGCTGAAGACGATTCAAGCGCTGTCCGGCTTCCGGGGCGAAGCGAAGTTCAGCACCTGGCTCTATCGCATCGCGGTGAACCACCTGCTGAATGTGAAGAAGCCCAAGTGGGCTGCGGCCGATGCGGTCTGCTCGTTTAGCGTGGCCTCGGCCAGGCTGCGGCAGGTTCCCGATCTCGATCTGCCGGACCCGCGCACAGTGCCTGTGCCGGTAGAGATTCTGGTGGAAGAGACGAAGAACAACTGCATGATTGGGACGCTGCTTTGCCTGGACGGCCGTCAGCGACTGGTCTTCATTCTCGGCGAAATCTTCCGGGTGAGCGACCAGGTGGGCGCGGAGATTGCCGAAGTGACTCCGGAAAACTTTCGCCAGATATTCTCCCGTGCGCGCCGCGATCTTTACCAGTACTTGCGCGACAATTGCAGCCTGGTCAATGCCGAGAACGAGTGCAAATGCGCTCGCAAGACTCGCGCCTTCATTCAGGCCGGCTTTGTGGACCCGGCGAAGCGGGAGTTCACCGAGACTCACACGCGCAAGATGCGGGATGTGGCGACGCAGCAGTTCTCGGAGTTGATGGAGGCATACATAGAGGCTGGGGCCAGCGTCTATCGCGGGCATCCTTTCTACGAGCCGGCCGAGCAGGCGGAGATGTTGCGCCGGGTTCTGCCACATCTCTCCGCATAATCCAGATTCAGAAAACTGAGGAGCCGCATGGAAATTCCGAATGCATTCATTGGCAAGAAGTCGCTGCCCACAGCGGAGGAGATCGCCGCTGCTCTCGGCCCGGCGAAGGAGGTCTGGCAGCAACTGATTGATTGGCTCGCCGAGCAGGGTGTCGCCGAGCAAGAGTGGAAGTCGGTCTCAGCCAAGTACGGCTGGGCGGTGCGCCTCAAACTAAAGAAGCGGACAATCGTGTATTTGGGTCCAAGCGTGGGCTGCTTCCGCGTTTCCTTTGTTCTGGGTGACAGGGCAGTTGCGGCGGCGCGGGAAGGCAGCTTGTCGAAGTCCACGCACAAGGTTCTTGAGGAGGCGCCGCGCTATCCGGAGGGGACAGGCGTTCGTCTTATTATTAAGAATGCAAAAGACTTAGTAGATATTCACAAGCTCGCGATGATCAAGCTGACGAATTGATTGCCCGTACGCCCAGCGCCAGCAATCGGTCATTGCTGTGCGGAAGCGGGTGAGGCTTCGCCCAGGTGAAGTCGGGGCCCGCTGCCGATCGCAGGGCGGGAATCGCTGCGGTGGTGGTCATCAGCACCAGAGTGCCGCCTGGTCGGACGAGCTTGGCAGCTGCCTGAACGGCCCGCCCCATCTTGTCCACAGCGCGCAAAGTCACACAATCGAAGAGGGTAAGAAGCGCTTCGGCGCGGGCTGAGTGGACTGTTAAGGGGATCTCAAGGACGCGAACAGCTTCACGGAGAAAGGCAGCCTTCTTGCCTTGCGACTCGGCCAGAGTGACAGAGATCTCGGGCCGGCAGAGCGCGATAGGGATTCCTGGGAATCCGGCGCCGGAGCCGAAGTCGAGCAGGGTCTGAATGTCGGCGGGAAGAACGAGGGCACAGGCTATGGACTCGACAAAATGGCGGGAGAGAATGCCCTCCTCGTCGTGGACAGAGGTCAGGTTTACGCGGGCGTTCCAGCGAAGAATCAGCGAAAGATAGCGACCGAAGCGGGCAGATTGCTCGGGGTCCAAGGGAGCAAGACCGGTCTCGGTCATCAAGGCATTGAGGCGGGTCTCGGCGGGGATTTGGGTTTCGGACACAGACTGATTCTAATGACTGAGGGCGGAGGTGAGCACAAGCTGGGCCTGGTCGGCGGCCGCGACCTTCTGATAGAAGCCGCGCAGGTTTTGGTATTCCTCCGGTTTGGCGAGAGTGAAGGAGTGGGCGATCATGCGGGCGAAGGTAATCTGGCCGGGCGCTGTGACCGCTTTGGTGACAAAGACGGCGTGATCGGGCCAGGAGATTTTTGTGTCCTGGGGCGCGCCTTCAACGGAGAAGCCTGCGGGCAGATGATAGACGATCTGGTCGCTGACCAGATCGGCATAGTGCATATCGACGGGTTCAAGCCGGGTTTCCTGATCGACGAAGGGATGCGCGCCGCGAGTCTCCAACAAGAAGGCGGGAAACAGTTCAGTGGCTTTTTCCTCAAGAAAAAAGCCACCGCGACAAAGCTGATCAGGACATATCTATTGGAGAACCGCTCTAATATCCCACCCTTGCGACAAAAACAAAAACGTCGCAAGGATATGGCGCTCAATCGCTTACTGAGGCGCAACGGACTCATTCACACGGCGTGGCTCCCAGACTACGGCGGCCTGTACAAACGCTGCGAAGAGGGCGCGCGAGAAAGCGTTCTGTGTGTAAGTCCGCTCAGGATGCCACTGGACACCGAGGACGAAGTGCTCGCGGGAATCAAGTTCGACGGCTTCGACAACGCCATCGTCGGGCGAGAGGGCGGTCACCTGCAAGCCGTCGCCGGCTGCCTTGATCGCCTGATGGTGGCTGGAGTTGACCTGCGGATCCGCGAGATAACTGCGAGGAACCAGAGTGGAGAGGCGGGAGCCAGAGACAATCCGCACGGGATGGGCATCGACCACATCGGTACCAGGGCGATGATCAACGGAGGTGGTGAGGTGCTGCGCCAGCGAACCGTTGCGCCATACATTCAAGCTCTGAACACCGTAGCAGATCGCCAGGATCGGCTTGTGGAGGTTGAAGGCGTCTTGCAAGAGCAGCTCGTCGACGGCAGTGCGGGCTGAATCCGGCCGGCCGCATTCTGGCACAGGATCTTCGCCATATCGCTGCGGGTCAACGTCGAATTTGCAGCCGGGAAGCAGGATTCCCTGGACACGAGCGAGCAGAGCCGCGACGCGCTCCTGGTGCTCATGAAGTGGGACGATGATCGGGGTCGCTCCGGCAGAACGCAGGGCAACCAGATATAACGGCAACGAACGCTGATTGTAAGCCGAATCGATGCTCGTGGGCTCGGGGATAGCAACGAGAACGCTCATGGCAGAAACAGTGTAATCACAGAAGGGGTGAATGCGATAGGGGGGATACCGGATTACTGATTTGTGGGGGATAAAAGCCCGCGCCTTCTGTCGAAATCCTGACCTTACAGGAGTGACAAAAGGGGAGGGACACTTCCTTGCGAAGACGACTCTCTGCCAGGAAACTTCGCGTCAGAGAAAAAACCGTGCATACCTATAGATCTGTTTGGTAGAGTGTTGAACAATCCAAATTTTCGTATTTCTGAGTCGCAAGATTTTTCGATTCGCGTGGAGCGATGGCGCCCGGTAGGCGAAAGCTCAGAATGCATGCCGGTTGAGGCGAATCGCCGGTGCGCTGAGACGCGGATTTTTGGCGAGGAAAAGGAAAGGGAAGATTGACATGAGGCTCAGAGCATTGGTTTCGATCTCGGCGTTGTTGATGGCACTGCCGTTTTTGGGTTGTGGGGGTGGCGGGAATAACAGCACGAGCGGCGGCGGCAACCCTCCTCCCAAGGTCACAAACGTTTATGTGGCGGGTACAACGTGGGACTCCACGACCAAAAATGGCATCGCTACATACTGGAAGAACGACGCGGCTACCAACCTGACCGATGGAACTGATAATGCATTGACGAGTGGGATCGCAGTCGACGGCAGCGGCAATGTCTACGTGGCGGGTTGGCAAAACAACGGGACTAGTGGTAACACGTTCGTTACTGTCTGGAAGAACGGCGTGGCCAGCAATCAAAGCGATGGAACGGAGACGGCAATTGCGAACGGATTTGCGCTCTCCGACAGCGGGGATGCCTACGTGGCGGGCTATACATACACTTCTCTACTACTACTGTGTTATAAACGTTGGACTCCGCAGAAGGGACATCGGCAGAGTTTGCGGAGCAAGGGTCGCGCCAGGATGATGCGTAGGGTGGCGATGGAGTGGGGATTATGCCTTTCCGGG
>Ga0181520_10002011_pt1 | contig 39586 bp, 29 predicted proteins | sample PEATcosm2014_Bin_29_FD_132451 | JGI IMG/M metagenome (GOLD analysis project Ga0181520, IMG submission 132451) | Peatland microbial communities from MTU Mesocosm Facility, Houghton, MI, USA - PEATcosm2014_Bin02_30_metaG | ecosystem: Environmental > Terrestrial > Soil > Wetlands > Peat | place... | reverse complement strand
GTTGTAAAGCCGCCCATTCCACTCAACCCCGTCCCGCGACCTGTCGGCGCCATAATGACCCATTCAGATCTCATTCGGTTGAAATTTGCCGCCCGGCGCCCTTAAACTGTTGAAAAGGCGTAGTCCTGCTATGGGCATTAACCTCGGTCTGGATATCGGAGCCATCAGCCTCAAGCTCGCCGCTTTGGGCAATTCCAACGACCGTCCAGCGCTCGATTCCCTGTGCGCCGCGCATCCCCAGTTCCGCCTTGCGGAGCTGAATGGCGCCCCGCTGCTCCTTTCCGACTATCGCCGCATCGCCGGCAGCCCCATTCAGTCCACCTACGACCTGCTGCAGGAGTTCTACGAGACCATTCCCGAAGATCGCATCGAGGGCATTCGCGTCACCGGCTCCGGCAGCCGCGCTATCGCCAAGGTCCTCGGCCTCTTCTTCGAGAACGAGTTCAAGGCCATCGCCCGTACCATCGGCACGCTCTACCCCCAGGTGCGCACGGTCTTCGAAATCGGCGGCGAAAGCTCCAAATATATCCGCCTGGAAGGCGGCAGCATCGTCGATTACGACCGCTCCGGCGAGTGCGCCGCCGGCACCGGCTCGTTCCTCGATCAGCAGGCGCTGCGCTTGCAGTACTCCGTCGAGGAGGCCGGCCACGTCGCCTGTACCGCCCAGTGCGCCGCGCGCATCGCCGGGCGCTGTTCCGTCTTCGCCAAGAGCGACATGATCCACGCCCAGCAGAAGGGCTACTCGCCGGCCGAAATCCTGCGCGGGCTGTGCGACGCCGTGGCGCGCAATTTCAAGAGCGCCATCGTCAAGGGACGCCCCGTGCAGGCGCCCGTGGCGCTGATCGGCGCGGTCTCGCAAAACCCGGCCATCACCGGCGCGCTCCGCGAGGCTTTTTCCCTGGCCGAAGCCGACCTGTTCGTACCCGCCGAGTTCGCCTGGGCCGGCGCCATCGGCTCCGCCATTCTTGAGGCCGAGGAGCCCCGCAAGCGCTCCATCCTGGAAGTCCACCGCCTCCGCCAGCACGATACCGAGGACCGCGTGCAGGATACCCACCCGCTCGCCACGGAAAACGTGGTCCAGTTGCGAGACCGCGTGGGCTTCTATGCGCCGCCGCCCGATGGCGAAACCATCCCCGCTTACCTGGGCCTAGATATCGGTTCGGTCTCCACCAACGTGGTGGTGCTCGACGAGTTCGGCGCCGTGGTTCACGATGTCTATCTGCGCACCGCCGGACGCCCCATCGAGGCCGTGCAGCAGGGCCTTTCCGAGGTGCAGCGCCTCTGGGGCGGCCGTCTGGAGATCCGCGGCGTGGGCGCCACCGGCTCCGGCCGCGAGCTCATCGCCGAGTTCGTCGGCGCCGACGTGGTCAACGATGAAATCACCGCCCACAAGACCGGCGCCATCCACATCAGCAACACTCTCGGCGGCGAGCCTGTGGATACCATCTTCGAAATCGGCGGCCAGGATTCCAAGTTCATCTCCATCGAAAACGGCGTAGTCACGGATTTCGCCATGAATGAGGCCTGCGCCGCCGGCACCGGCTCGTTCCTCGAAGAGCAGGCCGAAAAGCTCGGCATTAGCATCAAGGGCGAGTTCGCCAAACTGGCGCTCTCCTCGGCCGCGCCCACCCGCCTGGGCGAGCGCTGCACCGTCTTCATGGAGCGCGACGTCACCGGCTGGCTGCACAAGGGCGAGACCATACCGGACCTCGTCGCCGGCCTCTCCTATTCCATCGCGCTCAATTACCTCAACCGCGTGGTGCGCGGGCGCAAAATCGGTAAGGTGGTCTATTTCCAGGGCGGCACCGCCTATAATGACGCCGTCACCGCCGCCTTCGCCAGCGTGCTCGGCCAAAAAATCACCGTGCCGCCGTATAACGGCGTGATGGGAGCCATCGGCATGGCGCTCATCGCCCGCCACTGGCGCGCCGCCACCAACGCCTCCAGCCGGTTCCGCGGCTACGACCTGGCCCAGTTGGCGATTTCCACGCGCGACTTCGTCTGCAAGGCCTGCTCCAACATCTGCGACATGAAGGAGTTCGTCATCGAGGGCCAGAAGAGCTATTGGGGCGATAAGTGCTCCGATAAGTTCCGCAAGCCTTCCACCACCGGCCGCAAGCCGGTAATCGACGACCTGTTCGCCTACCGCGAAGAACTGCTGGCCGCGTCAGAGCCGCAACTGTCAAGGAGCGGTCTTCAAAAGAGCGGTCTTCGCGTCGGCCTCCCGCGCGCCATGTCGATGTTCGAACAACTCCCCTTCTGGCGCGCCTACTTCTCCGACCTCGGCATTGAAACCGTCCTATCTCCGGTCACCGACCCGCGCATTTCGGCGGCCGGAATCGAAATGGCCGTGGCGCAGCCCTGCTATCCCGTGCAAGTGGCGCACGGCCACGTGCAGGCGCTGGCGGAATCCGGCGTCGATTACATCCTGGTCCCCAACCTGGCCGATGCCGATACCGGCGGCGATGGCTCCGTGGCCCATTATTGCCCCTGGCAGCAGACCCTCCCCTGGGTCCTGCGAGCCGCCCCATCGCTCGAACCGCACCGCCACAAATTCCTGATTCCAACCCTGCATTTCCAGCTCGGACCCGCCCAGGTGAAGAAGGGGCTGTTTGAAGCCATGCGGCGCATCGGCGTGACCCGGCGGGCAAGCGACCGCGCCGCCGACGCCGCTTACGCCGCCCAGCGCGATTTCCAGGACAAGCTGCTCGAAGCCGGCCGGAAAGCCCTCGCCGTTCTCGATCGCACCGGCGAGCCGGGCCTGGTCCTCGCAGGCCGCAGCTACAACATCTACGACCGCGGCGTGAACTGCGATATTCCGCGCAAGTTGCGCCACCGTTACGGCGCCAACGTCATCCCCCTGGATTTCCTGGTCACCGGCAGGGAGCCGGCCCGCGATGCGCGCGCCAACATGTTCTGGATTTCCGGCCGTAAGATTTTGGAAGCCGCCCACGTGGCTGCCGCCCGCCCCAACCTGCACCTGGTTTACATCACCAATTTCAAGTGCGGGCCGGACTCCTACATCAAACACTTCGCCCGCGAGGCCGCCGGCGCGCCCCTGCTGGCGCTCCAATTCGACGGGCACGGCAACGACGCCGGCTATATGACGCGCTGCGAAGCGTACCTGGACAGCAAAGGGATCCTGCGATGCTACCAATCGTCGACGGAGCCGCCCCCGCGGACGCCGAATCCGCCACGGGCGAGCATCCACTAAGAGGCAAACGCATTTACATTCCGCCCATGGCCTACGGCAGCGCGCGCGCCTTCGCTTCCGCCTTCCGCGCCATCGGCCTTGAGGCCGAACCCACCCCGCCCTCCGACGACCGCACCCGCGAGCTCGGCGCCCGCTACACCTCCGGCGACGAATGCTACCCCGCCAAAGTCACCGTGGGCGATTTCATGAAGCTGCTCCAGCGCCCCGATACCGACCCCACCCGCATCGCCCTCTTCATGCCCACCGCCGAAGGCCCCTGCCGCTTCGGCCAGTACGCGCCCTACCTGCGCCACATCCTCGATGCCAACGGCTATCGCAACGTCGAGATCCTTTCTCCCACCAGCCGCAACGCCTACGACGGGTTGGGTAGCCTGTCGAAGCCCTTCGTGCGCACCGGCTGGCGCGCCCTGCTGGCCGCCGACCTGCTGCAAAAAGCCCTCCTGATCTACCGCCCTTATGAAGCCCGCCGCGGCGACGCCGAAGCCGTCTACGAAGAGTCGCTCGCCGATCTCTGCGCCACCCTCGAATCCACGCCCACCGAACCCGGCGTGCAGTTGCTCGCCCTGCGCGACTCCATGATCCGCGGCCGCGACCGCTTCCGCAAGCTCACCACCAACCGCCCTCTGGGAAGCCAGCCCATCATCGGCATCGTGGGCGAAATCTTCTGCCGCCTGAACACCTTCTCCAACGAAAACCTGGTTCGCTGCCTGGAGGATTACGGCGCCGAAGCCTGGCTTTCCGACATCGTCGAGTGGATCTGGTACACCAACTCCGAGCACTTCCGCAAGCTCAAGCTGACGGGCCGCATCTGGACCGGCGAAGCCCTCGGCGCCTGGGTCCGCAAGCGCGTCCAGAAGCGCGACGAGCACGTCCTGCTCGAACCTTTCGCGGACGATTTCAAGGGCCGCGAGGAACCCGACATCTACGAAATCCTGGAATGCGCCCGCCCCTACCTGCCCCGCGAAGGCGCCTTCGGCGAGATGGTCCTCAACGTCGGCAAGGTAGTCTATCTCGCCAAGAAAGGCGCCGCCGGCATCATCGACATCAGCCCCTTCACCTGCATGAACGGCATCGTCTGCGAAGCCATCTACCCCAAAATCAGCCGCGACCTCGGCGGCATCCCCATCCGCAACTTCTACTTCGACGGCGCCCAATCCGACTTAGACCGCGACCTCGGCGTCTACATGGAACTCGCCCGCAGCTACCAGAAGAAGCGGTAGGGCGGGCCTCCTGGCCTGCCTTCTTTGTGGTTGCGGGTCTTGACATCCGGATTAGCCTTGCGCACGGGCAGCCGTGCTGCGGCAATCGCGGCATCGAGATACTCGCCCGCAGTTGCCAGAAGAAGCATGTGTAGACGCCCGCACGGTTCTCCGGTGCGACACTGGGAGCATGGCGAAACAGGAGACGGTCTCTTTACGGAAACACCTGGACAACTTGCTGCGCATGAAGGGCGCGCACCTCACGTTCGAGGCGGCCGTAGCCGACTTCCCCGTCGCGTTGCGGGGAGCAAAGCCGGCGGGCGCGCCGCATTCCGCGTGGGAATTGCTGGAACACATGCGCCTCGCGCAGGAGGACATACTCGATTTCAGCCGCAACCCGAACTATCGGGAGAGGACCTTTCCCGACGACTACTGGCCAGCCACCGCCGCGCCGCCGAGCGAGGACGCCTGGATCGCCAGTGTGGCTCGGTTTCAGAGCGACCTTCAAGAGATGCGGGACCTGATTGCCGATACCTCACACGATCTGCTGGCGACGATTCCTCATGGCAGGGGCCAGACGCTGCTGCGCGAGGCGTTGCAAGTGGCGGACCACAACTCGTATCACCTTGGCCAGTTGATGTTCTTGCGTAAGACCCTGGAGACGTCCGGCCTTCGGTCATGAGATTTCTGGCCTTGGCGATTTGTTGCGGGCTGGCGCCGGCCGCGACTCTGCGCTACTGGGTGGAACCGTGCTCCTCAGTCGAAAGCGGTTGCCACTCCGGCGACCCTGAGTTGGCGCAATGGGCCATGGAGGCGTGGCAGGCCGCCTCCGCCGGGCGCCTCACCTTGGAAAAAACCGCCGTCCGCGACAAGGCCCACATCCGCGTCTATTGGACCGGTGGAAGCTCCGGCCTATACGGCGAAACGCGCCCCATCCTGGTGGATGGCGTGCGCGGCGCCGAGGTGTTCGTCCTGCCCACCGTCGTGCCGGCCGGCGAGAAGGACGCGCTCCTGCGCGAAACCATCGTCTATCTTACCTGCCTGCATGAAACCGGGCACGCGCTCGGACTGGCGCACACCGCGGACTTCGCCGATATCATGTACAGTTTTCAAAACGGCGGCGATATCGGGGAGTACTTCGCCCGCTACCGCCGCCAGCTTTCCACACGGGAGGATATCCGCAAGCACCCCGGCATTTCGTCGAACGACCGCGAGCGCCTCGCGGAACGATACCGCTAGGGCGTTACCTGTGGCCTCCGCCGCCGTGGCCTCCGCCACCGCCGTGGGACCCTCCGCCTCCGCCGCCGAAGCTGCGCGAGCCACCGCCTCCGCCGCTATAGCTGCGAGCCCCGCCGCCATTGCTGGGCGCCGAGTAGCTGCGTGCAGCCGGCGCGGAGTACCGTTGCGCCGGTGCGGAATACCGCTGCGCCGGCGCCTGGTATCGCTGCGCGTTCATCTGCGTGCGTCCGTTGGACTGAGCGCCTTGCCGGCCCTGGAAGGATTGGTAGCTTCGCGCGCCGGCTTGCGCCGTGCCGCCGCCCCGGAACGAGTTCGACGCCCCAGCCTGGCTGAACCTCTGCCACCCGCCCGACGCCGCGGCCGAGCGTGAAGTCGCCGCCGCACGCGACGCCTGCGACGCCGCGCCGTACCGCGCATTCAGCGCGCTATTGCCATAGCCTACGCCCAACCGGTGAGAAGCATCGTGCGCCCACGCCGCCGTTCCAGCCCGGAGTCCGACGCCGCCGAAGCCGCCGCCGAAACCGTAACCGTAGTGGTACCCATAGTGATTGAAGAAGCCCGCGTTGACGAACAAGCCGTGGCCGAACCAATTCATGCCCCAGCCCCAGCCGAAGCCGCCAAAGCCAAAGCCCCAGCCGCCCCAGCCGCCGAAAAGCAGTCCGATGTGGATTCCAGGTCCCCACCAGAATCCATAGGTCGGATAATAGAGTGGCGGATAATATCCCCATGCCGGGGGCCCCCAGATGTAAGCGGGGTCATAGGTCGGGACGTAGACCACTTGCGGGTCGGCCGGTTGAATCTCCACTTCCGATTGCCCGCCCTGGTTCTGGTTCGTCACCGTCTCTTGCGGGCCGGATTGCAGTTTGCCGTTGGCCTCCGCGCGCACGCGCAGGCGCTGTACGGCGGCCATCACATCGCCCTGTTGCGCCAGGAAAGCGTTGCCCAAATCCGTGGTCCAGTGGATGTCCTCGGTCAGCTTGTTGAGCACGTCCGGCATGGCCACCATGGCCTGCACGCTGGCGTCCCAGGGCTGTTGCCGCGCGGCATCCGTCAACTGTTGGCCTTGCAGGGTAGGGTTGGACTGAACCCACTGCTTCGCTTCCACCAGTTCCAATGGGTAGGTAGAAGCGGCCAACACTTGTCCAAGCAGCGGATCCGGATAAAGCGCGATCGGCGCGACCAGATTATCCAGTTGCTGCGGGGGAATCGGCTGTGCCGGAGCTTGATTCGGAGCCGGCGCCTGATAGGGAGGGGGAGTTGCGGGCCCTTGCGCCAGCGCAACGCTTCCCATCCCCACCATCGTCAGGATGGCTATCAGGGACATTCCTTGCCAAAACCACGATCGTCCTAAGCGGCGTTCCATTTCGCCACCTCCCTGCCAGAGAGCGTTCCCTGGCGTCCTCGCCGGGCCTCGCGTCTCTCGCTCACCTAAATTGGATGCGCGCGCACGCTTCCCGGTTAACGGGCATTTTGAGCTGTCTGGCCGCTGCCACTACGATAGTAGCAGTTCCAGGTCTTCCCGGCGCAAATCGCGGATAAGGCTATTGTCCTCACCAATGATGGCGGCGGCAAGATCGCGCTTGGATTTCTGCAACTCTAAGACCTTCTCCTCCACCGTATCCCGCGCGATCAGACGGTAGGCGAAAACCCGCTTGGTCTGCCCGATCCGGTGCGCCCGGTCTACCGCCTGCGCTTCCACCGCCGGGTTCCACCACGGGTCCAGCAGGAAAACGTATTCCGCGGCCGTCAGGTTCAAGCCCAGGCCGCCGGCCTTCAGGCTGACCAGGAAAAGCCGGCACTCCGGGTCGTTCTGGAAGCGCTCCACGCGCTGTTGCCGGTCGCGGGTGGCGCCGTCCAGGTATTCGTAGACCGTGCCGTTCTTGTCCAGGCGGTTGCGGACAATCGCCAGCAGGCTGGTGAATTGCGAAAACACCAGCGCCTTGTGGCCCTCGTCCAAGACCTCGCGCAGTTGTTCCAGCAGCACTTCCAGCTTGGCGCTGGGTTCGTCAAGCCGTTTTGGATCGAGCAGGCCCGGGTGGCACGCGGCCTGGCGCAGCCGCAGCAGCGCCTCCAAAACCTGAATCTTCGATTTCGCCAGCCCATCCGTTTCGATGCGCTGGAGCAGCGCGTTGCGGTAGTGCTGGCGCAGTTCGCCGTAGAGCTTCTTCTGCGCCGGCTCCATTTCGCAGAATATGGTCTGCTCGGTCTTGAGTGGAAGTTCGCGGGCCACCTGCTCCTTGGTGCGCCGCAGAATGAACGGCCGCAGCGCCTGCGCCAGAAGCCGGCGCGTATCCTCGTCGGGCTTGCGCGCCGCGCCACCCGCCAGCTTGAATACGCTGGCCGCCCCAAGCATGCCCGGGTTAAGGAACTCGAAGAGGCTCCATAGCTCGCCCAGGTGATTCTCGATGGGCGTCCCGCTGAGCGCCAGGCGATGGCCCCCGCGGAGCAGCCGCGCAGCTTTGGCCGATTCTGCGCCGGCGTTCTTGATGGCCTGCGCCTCGTCCAGCACGATGTAGTCGAACTCCAGGTCCTTAAGCCGCAACGCGTCGCGCCGCAGCGTTCCGTACGTAGTGACGATCGCGTCATAGGACGCGAAACCGTTGCCGGAGCGCGCCAGGCCGGTGTAATCGAGCATACGCAGTTGCGGCGTGAAGCGCGCGGCTTCCTGCATCCAGTTGAAGACCAGCGACTTGGGGACCACTATCAGCGATGGCCCCAGCCGTTCGCCGGCGGCGCGCAGCTCGCGGCGCGTCTCGAGCAGGGCCAGCACTTGCGGCGTCTTCCCCACCCCCATGTCGTCAGCCAGGCATCCGCCAAAGGAGAAGCGCCGCAGGAAGTGCATCCAGCCCAGGCCGTCGCGCTGGTAATCGCGCAATTGCCCCACGAAACCGGCGGGCTGCGCGGCGGACTCGATGCCCTGAAAGGCGCGCATCTCGTCGCGAACCCGGGCGAATGTCTCGTCGTAGCGGGCTTCCGGCTGCGAGGCCAGCAAGGCGTCCAGCAGCCCCGCCTGGCTCCGCCGGAAACGGACGTGGTCCGTATCGGGAGTTCCCAATCCGGCCAGCACGCCGAACCGGCGCAGCCATTCCTCCGGCAACACCCCGTAGGTTCCGTCGCCCAGCCGGACCATGCTCTCGCCCCGGCGCAGCGCCGCCAGCAACTCGGGCAGTTGCGCACGGCTCTCCCCGTATTCCACCTGGCCGTGCAGCTCGAACCAATCGACGCCGCTCGATACCTCGATGTGGAAGGCCCCCGGTCGCCGGAAAACCTTGCCCTCCGCTTCGATGTGCCAGCCCTGCTCCACCAGCGCGCGGACAATGCGCGGCAATTTCGCGGGAGCAATTTCCCAAGCCGGCCGTGCACCCATATAGGCGGAAACTTGAAGCTTCAGTCCCAACTCGCCGAGCAATCCAGCGGCGGCTTTCTCCACCCCGGCATCCCGGCGCAGAAAGCGGCGGGCATCCGCATCGTAAAATCCCCTGGACGGTTCCAGCGACGGCACAGCGTGGCCATCGTAATCGAACGACAGCTCCCCTCGCAGGCGGCCCGATCCGTAATTTGAGGGCGCGGCCGGGCCAATCCGCAGGCAGGCCCGGGGCTGTGGCGCCACTTCCTCAAAGCGCATTTCCTCGGGCACTTCGAGCGCCGGCGCGGTGGGCGAGGTGAGCAGCGCCGTCATCAACTGCTCCCGCTCTTTCTCCGGCGCCTGGATGGAACCGGCTTTGCGGAGATAGGAAATCCACTCGAATGGCGCGCCCTCTGCAAGCGGCGCCACGCGGTCCTTCGTGAACACGAACCCGCCTGGCGTAACCAGGAGCGCCTCCGCCAGGTCCAGGCGCTCCTCTCCGCGGCGGAATACCCCGACGGCCATCCAATTCTTCTTGGTCCCCGGCCGCATTTCCAAAACGAATTGCCACGCCCCGCCCTCATCCCACGCGAGCGGCGTTGCGGCGTTCGTAATCCCCTCGGCTTGCAAATAGCAGCGCCCGGTGCGGGCCGCCAGCGGCACAATCATGGCGGATAGGGGATGCGGAATCTGGCATGATGGCGGAACCGCGTCGTAGGCATCCGCGTAACCCCAGGGGCCGTAGTACTGCCTCACCCCGGCCATCGCCGCCAGGATTTCGCGGTCCTCCGGCAGCGGCAACTGCGCCACCTGGCGCCGCCTCAGGTTGAGTGCGCTATGCCGCGTCCAACTGCCGTCCGCCTTGGGAGTGCACTGTTCCAGCGAGAACACCAGGCAACCCGCGGAGAGGCTGTTGGCGACATCCACGATGTAGAGAATCCGCCGCTTGGCCGGCCATGAATTGCCGTAATACCCGCCGTTCCGCTCGTCAGGCTGGGCGATCTCGTCGAGCTGCCGCTGCCAGTCCGGCAACTTCGGCACGGGAGGCAGTTTCGGAACCGTTACCAGCGGACGGGGCGTGTAGCGATTTCGCCCCCCGTATCCGTAATCCTCCCATGGCAGCTCCTCGCTCAGCTCGAAGTCCTCATCGGCGTTGAGAATCAGTTCCGCGGCTGAGGCGGCGGTGAGATAGCCCTGCGCGTCCGCAGCCAGGATTACAGCCCACAAATGCTTGCACGGGCCGACAGAATCGTAGAACCCGCAGTCGCAGTGGGCTGAGAGTCTGTCGCCTTCCCAATCCAGGCTGACGTCGTAAGCGCTCGAACCTTGCACCCGTGCTTCCACTTCGGAAGCGGTTCCGCGCACGATGTGAACACGGCCCTTGAAATAGTAGGCCTGGCCGCGCGACCGCACCCCCGAATCGAAGTCGCGTGTGAGCCTTTGTGACAGCGACTGTTTCATGCGCGCATGGTTTTCAGGGGGAGGGTCACCTACTATTTTAGACCGCTTGGATTCATCTGCGCAGCGGATCTTCAATCCACGGCGGCGTCGCTTCCATCAGGCGTCCCAGTTCCGGCTCTATCTCCTCCATCTTGCGCTTCATCTCCCAGGCGATTTCGCGATAGCTGAAATGCCCCTTCACGCCGCTGCGCAATTTCGCGACGTATTCCGCCTCCGCGAAATCCATCTTGAACAGGAAGCGCGAACGCGCGCCAAAGGGCAGCAGGTAGTGGGACGCGGGAGCGGGCAGGCTGCGCATTGCGTCGAGCGCGCGGCGCATGGCCGGTTCATAGACGCCGCCCGCGCCGGCTTCCGCCACCAGCGCCGGCGTATCGTAGCCCAGTGCGCCGGAGTATTCCTGACGGAACTTCTGGCACCGCCGGTGACGGTGCAGGTCGCGATAGGCGCCCACGTCGATCGCCATGTCGTAGCAGTACAGGCCGCCTCGAAACCCGGCCAGGATCTCATCCCGCCGGGTGCGCGAAGCCAGCGCCACGTCGAAGACTTCGGCGCGCTGACGTTCGCTCCAATCGCGGGCAATCTCGTAAAGCTCGCGGAAAGGCCGGTCCGTAACGGGGTAGAGCAGGGTGGCGGCGATGTCCGCCGGCACGGAATCCGGCCGCAGCAGGTCCACGCGCTCAGCCGGCGCGCCTGTTGCGGCAGGCAGATTCTGCGCCGCCCACAGTTTCAGGTCGCCGCGCGAACGGGAGGCGTGTTCGTCCGGGTCGGCATGGCTCGCCAGCGTGGGCGCGAGCGGTTCGGCCGCCGCCGCCGGGTCCCACACGCAGTCCGGATCGGCCGCGCAGGCCTGCGCAATTTCCTCCCCCAGTTCGCGCAATTCGGCATACTCCGAAGCCTTGAGCCGCCGGATCTGCTTTTCCATGGTCCGTATGCTGGCCACCTGCCCGACGTTGGTCGGCACGCCCCAGAACAGCAGGTACCGCGCGACGTCGAAGGCCCGCGCCGCCAGGTTGCGCTGGTAGGCGTCGGGCTTCATATCGGCGGGACGGGGAAGGTGCTCCGACAGGCGCTCGAACGCCAGCTCCTTGACTTTGCCGTAAGCCTCCAGCAGCGCCTCGCCCGCGGCGCGATATACTGCTGCGCCCTCCGCATCGAGCTCGGGCGGCGTGACGAACCCGGAGCGCGAGAAATCCTGGTAGCGCGAAGATTTCGCCTGGCCATCCCACAGCGGCTCCTCTTCAATCTCCGTGGCCGCCAGCTCCGAGATGCCTTCGAAGCACATGACGGCGTGGCCCAGGTCGGCGATGGAAGCGTGCCCGTATTGAAAGTAGAAGCTCTCCAGGAACTTCCGCGAATCGTGGCGGCGCACCCATTCGAGCGAGTCTCGTATGGAGTCGGGCGACCGGCTGTAGCGCGCCAGGGCGTAGGCGCTCTTTTCCGGCGGCATGGGGGCGAGAGTGATGACGCGTTTCACGGGGGTCAAGAGGTTATCATAGCGGGGTGCAGATCCGAATCCAACGTGTTCATCCCGGCGCGGTCCTTCCCGCCTACGCGCACGGTCCCAAAGAAGACGCCGGCATGGACCTGTGCGCCGTGGAAGATGTCACCCTGGCGCCGGGCGAACCGCGCCTGGTCCCCACCGGCCTCACCATCGAAATTCCTCCGGGATTTGAAGCGCAGGTGCGCCCGCGCAGCGGCCTGGCGCTGCGTCACTCGATCGCCATGCCCAATGCGCCGGGCACCATCGACCCTGGATATCGGGGCGAAGTACGGGTCATCCTGCTGAATCTGGGCCGCGAGCCGTACGCCATCCATGCAGGCGACCGCATTGCGCAAATGATCGTGGCCCGCTACGAGCCGGTGGAATGGGTGGAAGGCGATTTGGCCGATTCCACCCGCGGCGCCGGAGGATTCGGATCGTCGGGAAGATAGCGCGCGGCTTCTCCTCACTGATGCCGCAGCGCATCGGCGGCTTCAATGCCGGCGGCGCGGCGGGCGGGGACGTAGGCCGCCAGCAGACCGATGGCCGCCACCGCGACGGCGACGGCTGCGAACGTGGCCGGGTCGGCCGCCTTCACTCCGAACAGAAGCGTAGCCAGCAGCCGGGTGACGCCGTACGCCACCGCCAGGCCCGCCGCTACCCCGATGCCCGCCAGCTTCAGGCCGTCGAGCACAATAAGGCGCAGCACGTCACGGCGCCCGGCGCCCAGCGCGACGCGGATGCCAATTTCCTGGGTCCGCCGCTCGACCGAGTACGACATGAGGCCATAGATTCCGATGGCCGCCAGCAGCAAGGCGATGCCCGCGAAAATCGAGAGCAGCAGCATCATGAAGTTCCGCCGCGCAAGCGATTCTGACACCATCTGGTCCATGGTGCGTGTGCGGGAAACCGGCAGCAAGCCATCGACCGACCGGATTTCGCGCTCCACGGCGGCGCGCAGCGACATAGGGTCGCCCGAGGCGCGCACGGCCCAGGAAAGCGGAATGACGCTGTTCGCCAGCGCGGTCAATCCTTCGGGCATCTGGGTTTGCGGGACGTACATCACCCCGACGTTGTCATTCTCAAGGCCGGTTTCGCGGACGTTGCCCACGACCCCCACGATTTCCCGGGGCGGGTCGTCGAACTGCGGGCCGAGTCCTTTGCCGATGACAATCACCTGGCGGATGGGATCCTTCCTGGGCCAATACTTCTTCGCGATGACGTCGTTGATCAGCACGACGCGCGGCGAGTTTCCCGTATCGCCGGGACCGAATGCGCGGCCCCGCAGCAGCGGGATCTGCAACGCCTGGAAGTAGTGCGGCGAGATGCTGCGGTACTGCTCGTCGCCTTCGTACTCGCCCTTGGCCGGCGTCTTGCCCACGATATTGAACGGCAAATCCACGTCGTTGCCGCTCACGGGCAGCATGAGGGCTGAGGCGGCCGACTGGACGCCGGGCAGAGCCTCGACGCGCCGCACCACCTCGGTAACGAAGCCCGCGACTTGCGCGGTGCTGGCGTAGTTTCCGGCGGCCATGGAAGTTTCCAGCGCGAGCACGTTATGGGGATTGAATCCGGGGCTGACCGAACGCAGGCCGGCGAAGCTGCGGATCATCAGCGCCGCACCGATTAGCAGGACCAGAGCCAGCGCCACCTCCGTAACGACCAGCAGCGACCGCGCGCGGTTGTGAAACAGGCCGCTCCCGGAGCGGCCGCCTTCTTTGAGCGTGGATGCCAGGTCGGGATTGGAAGTGTGCAGCGCGGGAAACAGGCCGAACAAGATCCCGGTGAACGCCGCTACGGCCACGCTAAACGCAGCCACCCGCCAATCGAGCAGCGGGATGGCTTGTAGCGCGCCTTCCCGGTCGGTGAGCCGAGGGATGTTGCCCGGCGCAACCAACAGCAACATGCGCACGCCCCACGCGCCCAGGGCGAAACCCAGAGCGCCGCCCATGCCGGCAAGCATCACGCTCTCGGTGAGAAGCTGGCGGACCATGCGCCAGCGGCTCGCGCCCACGGCCGCGCGGATGGCCAGTTCCTTCTGGCGTACGGCGGCGCGCGCCAGCAGGAGGTTGGCGACGTTGGCGCACGCGATCAGAAGGACGAATGCCACCGCGCCCAGCAGGATCATCAGGGCCGGGCGGACATCCGCCACGATGGATTCCCGCATGGGCAGGACGCCGACGCTCTCGGCCTTATCCATCCACTTGGGGTTGGCGGCGCGAAAACGCTCGCCGGCCACCTTCATCGCGGCGCGTGCCTGCTCCAGGCCGACGCCGGGAGCGAGGCGCGCCGCTACGTGAAGGTAGTGGCCCTGGTTTGTGGTATTCGGGTCGGCCTGCAAAGGCAGCCAGAGGTCCACCTGAGGGTCGGATTCGAAACCCCTGGGCATGACGCCCACCACTGTGTAGGGCCGCTTGTTCAGCACGATGGGCCGCCCCAGGATCTGCGGATCGGCCCCGAGGCGGTTGCGCCAAAGGCGGTTGCTCACCACCGCGACCGCGGGACCGCCGGGCGAATCTTCCGCGTCGTCAAATGAGCGGCCGAAGACCGGCGCCGCCCCGAACACGCGAAAATAGTCCCGCGAGACGCGGGTCGCTTTGACCTGCGCGGGCGGGTCGCCGGAACCGAGGTTCATGGCCAGGCCGCCGCCCTCGAAGATCGCCATTTCTTCGAACACGCCGTTCTGGTTGCGACGCCAGGTCATATACTTGGGAATGGAATTGGAATACCCATAGTCGTTCGGATATTTCCGTGCGAGCCGGACGATGCGGTCCGGCTGCGCGTAGGGCAGCGGCGCAAGCATGACGCTGCTGACGACGGTGAAGATGGCGGTGTTGGCGCCAATCCCCAGAGCCAGTGCGGCCAGGGCGACGGCGGCGAACCCGGGGCTTCCGCGCATCGTGCGCAGGGCGTAGCGGATATCGGCAAGAAGGACGGCCATGTGAATAGGAACGAACCAGAGCGCGGCGGGGTTCCTGAAACGATCGAGAAACAGTGGCAGGCGAAAGCGCCTGCCCCACTGAGCAGCGCAGCGGCAAGTCCAGTGAGCAGCCTACAGTTTCTTGAACAGCTTCTCGAAGGCGTTGCGCGCGTCTTCGGAATTGGTGAGAGCGGGCGGGCCGGAATTTACCGGCGGAGGGGGCGGCGAACTACCGGCGGTGCCTTCGCGCGCCACCGTGACGCGCGGCGTAAACAGGGTGCACGCGTTCATCTTGTCCTTCACCGGAATCCTCGCCGGAATGGGCTTCAGGCACTGGAAGCGGGTAGACGGCTCGAAATGCGAGCACTGCTTACAACAGTGCAGCTCGGCCCCGCACTTCGGGCAGTTGCCGGAGAACGAGACATCGGCGGGAAGCGCTGTAGCGCAGTTAAAACACCGGGCGGCGGCCACGTGCTGCACCAGGCGCGGGAGTCGCGGTCCGGTGACGTCCACGGGCGGACGCGGCCCCTGCGGCTTGGGTCCCTCGTGAAAGGGCCTGACGTCGCGTTCAGTGTCCATGTACCCAGGTTGTCTATACTTGCGGTCGCTATCCATGGGGAGAGATTGCTCCGTCAATCGCGGGACAAAAAGAAACGTCTCGATCGAATAAACCGGTCAAACCGAATCCCGAGCACTCCGATCAATCCCCGTTTGGGCCGTCCGAACGCCAAACCACGGCGGGCGGTCAGCGGGAGTTTACCTAAGAGGTTCTGGGAGAGCGCCGAAAGCGCTCGGGAGCATTTACGGGCTGGGAGCCCGCCAATGCTCTAAATCCATATTTACCACGTATCGGCGCCGTTTGCACGTTCCAAATGTGGGGGACAGTACTGTCCAGAAAACTCCTACGCCACCGGACTCCATTTCAGCAAGCTGGCGCAGGGCCGCGTGAGCGGGTCCTCGAAGTGGTTGGGACTGACCCGCAAGGCATAGCCGAGGCGGCCGGTGCGCTCGGGCACAATCTCCTTGCCGAAAACCACGGCCGAGCCTTGTTGCTCGATAGCGGGCAGAAGCATGACCTCGGTATCCGCCAGATGGCCGTCGCTATCGATCCGGCCCAATACCAACTCGACGCGCACGTCATCGGGCTTCAAACCCGCCAAGTCGATGGCCGTTCGCACCGCGAGGGGCTTGCCGCTGGTCACCGGGCCGGCCGGCGCGGCGCCCCCCGCTTCGATGAACCTGACCCGGTCCCAGGCCTCACGAATCTGCGCGGTCCAGCGCGCCCTTTCGCGCACGCTTTCATAATTGTTTTCCGACACGCGGATATGATGCGAATGCGCCGGCTCGTAGAGCTGGGCCATGTATTCCCGCACCATCCGGCGGCAATCGAAATGAGGGCTGATGTACATGAGCGACTGCTTTACGCGGCGCATCCACTCCCGCGGCGTCTGGTCGCCGCGGGCGTAGAACATGGGGACGATTTCGTTTTCCAGGAGGTAATAAATGGCGGTGGCATGCAGGACGTCCTGATCCTCCGAGTACGGTTCGCGCTCGCCGATCGCCCAGCCGCCCGAGCGCTCGTAGGCTTCGTCGAACCAGCCATCCAGAATGCTCAGGTTCAGGACGCCGTTGATGGCCGCCTTCATGCCGCTGGTGCCGCAAGCCTCCTCGCCGCGCCTCGGATTATTGAGCCAAAGGTCCACGCCGTGAACCAACTCGCGGGCGACCTTCATGTCGTAGTCTTCCACGAAGACGACGTGCTTCCAGAGTTCGGGATCGCGGGAAAGCTGCACGACCTCACGGATATAACTCTTACCGGGCTGGTCCTTGGGATGCGCCTTGCCGGCGATCACGATCTGCACCGGCATATCCTTGTGCAGAAGGATGCGCTTGAGGCGCTCCACATCGCGGAACAGAAGGGTGGCGCGTTTGTACGTGGCGAAACGGCGCGCAAACCCGATGGTAAAGACGTTGGGATCGAGCACCTCTCCGGCCCGGCGGACGTCGGCGGCGGAAGCCTGGCGGCGCAGGGCGGACTGGCTCTGCCTGGCGCGCACGAAGGCAATCAGGCGGCGCTTGCGACGGCGATGCACCTCCAACAGTTCTTCGTCGGGGATATCTTTGATGTCCTCCCAAATGCCCGGATCGTTGAAGCGCTCGCGCCAGCCGGGCTCCAGGTACTGGTCGTACAGTGCGGCCAGTTCGCCGTTGAGCCAGCTCGGCACGTGAACCCCGTTAGTGATGGACGTGATGGGGACCTCCCAGACCGGCAGTTGCGGCCAGAGGTCGTGGAACATCTCCTGGGAAACCTGCCGGTGCAGGCGGCTCACCGCGTTGCGGTAGGACGAGGTATTGAGCGCCAGCACGGCCATGGAAAACCGCTCGGCGCGATCGTAAACATTCCTGCGGCCAAGCGCCATCAACTGTTGGAAATCGATGCGGACCTCGGCGCAATACTCCGAAAAATAGTGATACATCAGGCCGGGATCGAACAGGTCAATTCCCGCGGGGACGGGCGTATGGGTGGTGAAGACGTTGCTGACGCGGGCGGCTTCCACGGCCTCCTCAAAACTGAGCTTGTGATCGTCCATGAGGTGGCGAACCTGTTCCAGCACCAGAAACGCCGAATGGCCTTCGTTCATGTGGAACACGGTAGGCCTCAACCCCATGGCCTGCAGCGCGCGCATGCCGCCGATGCCCAGGACGATTTCCTGCCGGATGCGCGTATCGGCGTCGCCGCCATAAAGCGAGTCCGTAATGTCGCGGTCGAGAGGAAGCGGATTTTCCGGAATGTTGGTGTCCAGCAGGTACAGGTTGATGCGCCCGACGGTCAACTTCCAGACCTGGATGAACACCTGACCGGTGGGCAACTTGACGGCGACTTTCAGATCCCGGTCGGCGGCGTCCTTGACGGGCGTCAGCGGCAGCGTGTAGAAGTCGTTGGTGGCGTAGCGCTCCTGCTGCCAGCCGTCGGGATTGAGAAATTGCCGGAAATAACCCTGCTGATAAAGCAGGCCCAACCCGACGAGTGGATAATCCTGATCGCTCGAGGACTTCAGATGATCGCCGGAGAGGATGCCGAGCCCGCCGGAATAAACCGGAAGGGACTCCGTCATCCCGTACTCGGCGGAAAAGTAGGCAATCAGCTTGCCGTCAGCCGGGGGTGGACCCTGGCGGACGCGCGAGTCGTGCAACTCGCAGGCCGTGCGGTACAGCAACAGGTAGCGGGGATCGGCGGCGTTCCTTTGCAGGGTAGCTTGCGAGACCTGGCCCAGCATGAGGACGGGGTTGTAACCGCAGTCCCGCCACAGGACCGGGTCCATCCGTCGAAAAACCGAGCGGATGACCGGCTCCCAGCTCCACATGAGGTTGTAAGCCAGTTCCGCCAGACGCGATAGCGCCGCAGGCAGCGTCGGCCGTACAAGCAATTCCCGAACGGGCTGTATAAAGAAGGGCATGGCCTAAATTGGATACCTACAAGATAACAGATCGGCTACAACGTCTTCGGGCATGAGGACGCCATGCAACCCGCGGGCCTTTTGGCCGGAGGCCGTGGCGCTCCAGGGAAATGGGTTCGTTTGGCGAAGGTCGTAAGTGGCTTCCGTTTGTTTGGGTTGGCGTGGAATTGGGTTCGTTTGGTGAGCCGGCGCTTCGGGGCGGTTCGGGGGCAAATGGGTTCGTTCGGTGAACGGCGCGGATGCGTCCCGTTTGTCTGGGTTGGCTCGCGAATTGGGTTCGTTTGGTCTTTTGCCTCCAAACCAAGGCCGGGCCGGGAAGACCGCCGGCAAAGACCAGCGACGGTACGTTTAGCATGTGCTTGTCCTTACGCTCTTAGAATGGCACAGGCGATTCCACGGTCCTAAATCCAAACGCGCCAAGCGGTGGGAAATGAAGGGGTTGTTTGTGGAAAGTCGCAGTGACCCGCGGGCGCGCGGGTTAGCGCTCGCTATCCAACGCCCGCATTTGGCGCTCGTCATAACGCGTGCCGGCGATCTGCGAAGCGGGGACCGCCCGTTCGACGCGGGACAGCTCTTCGGGAGACAGCCCGACTTCCAAGGCTGCCAGGGATTCCGCCAATTGAGAGCGCGTGCGGGCTCCGATTACCGGGACGATGTCCGGCCTTTTCGCCAGGACCCACGCGATGGCCAGTTGCGCGGCGGTGAGGTTCCGTTCCCTGGCAATGGACGCCAGAGCATCCACCAGAGGCCGGTTGCGGGCCAGATTTTCCGCGGTGAAGCGTGGAAAATGAGAGCGGACATCGCTGCGCCAGGCCGGCGACGATCCGGCTAACAGGCCGCGCGAAAGCACGCCGTACGCGGTAACGCCAATGCCGAGGTCCAAAAGGGCGGGAAATATGGCGGCCTCGGGACCGCGGCTGATCAGGGAATACTCAATCTGGAGGTCCACGATGGGGTGGACCGCATGAGCGCGGCGAATGGTTTCCGGCCCGACTTCGGACAGGCCGATGTAGCGGACGTACCCGGCTTTCACCATATCGGCGACGGCGCCGATGGTCTCCTCAATGGGGACCGCAGGGTCCAGGCGGGAGGGCCGGTAGATGTCGATGCAATCCACACCCAGGCGGGTGAGGCTGTGCGCGAGGAAGTTCTTTACGGCGGCGGGACGCGAGTCAAATCCGACCCAGGCGCCATCGGGACCGCGGAGCGCGCCGAACTTAACCGAGATCAAAGCTTGGTTGCGGCGGCCCTGGAGCGCACGGCCCACCAGGATCTCATTGTGTCCCATCCCGTAGAAATCGCCGGTATCGAACAGCGTGACGCCGGCGTCCAAGGCGGCGTGGATGGTAGCGACGCTCTCGTTGTCATCGGCGGGGCCATACATTCGGGACATTCCCATGCAGCCAAGGGCCAGCGGAAAAACGGCGGGGCCGGCCGCGCCGAGTTGGCGGGGACGAGTTGCAGGATCTACGGGCATGAAAACCATCTTATCGTTGCGCGGGGAAAACGGGCTGCGAAATGGGCGGGCTACTAGACGGGCAGGCGCTCAATGAGTTGACCGATTGCCACGACGAGCTTGTCCACGCGCTTATCGAGGGCGCGGTCGCGCTCGCGGCTGGTCTGGTCGATTTGGCGGAGGTGGGCGGCGGTCTCCTCGAACCGCTCTTCGGTCTTGGCCTGAGCTTCGAAGGTCTTGGTCTGAGCTTCGAGCAGCAGCGTTATGGCGTCATCGAGCTTTTCTTCCTTGGCGGCGAGGGCTTCGATGGCGTTGAAAGCCCGGCCCATGGCGTCTTCGAGGCGGTCGATTCTGACGTTGGGGTCTGGCATGAAGTCCTGGCTCTTTCATTGTACCGGAGGGGCTACAAATTGCGTCGCATCTTCCACGGATGCGGGCGAAAGCGCCTGCTCCACGAAGTCGTGAGGAAAATATGAAGAAACGACGCCGCGAAAATAGCCCTAACGGGCTTGTAACTCTTCATCTTGCATTCGCATCAAATAAAGGAACGAGGGGTGAGCCGATGAAGTGGATGCAGACCAAGATTTTCCGGTTTTGGGAAAACCGGAAGGCGCGGAACTGGGGACTGACAATTGGTTTCGTGCTGGTTGTGCCGGTAGGCGCGAGGTTTGCCGGGTTTGCGTGGACGTACGGGAACATCGCCGACAGGGTAGCGGTGATCGTTGCCGGGACTGCCATCGGCGTGATCAGCACGGTGGTTCTGTGCCGGATTTGGCAAGTGCCGCCCGTGCAGACGATGCCGGCCGACCATCGATCCGCGAAACTGCCCACGCGGCCCCCCGCGGGCCCCGAGTTCCTGGCTGCCAGTCAACTGGCCCATAGCAGGAGCGCGCGGAACAGCAATTTCGCCAGGGAAGCAGCCGCATTGGGCCCGGCAAGGCGCAGAAGGTTTTAAGAGAACGCGCATGATCCCGGGCGGCCGGCAGCCGGCAAGCTTCAGGCAACTGCTCTCTTACGTTCGCGGCTCGGCAAGCGCTACTCGGCTGATCGCTGTTTTACGTTCGCGGCGGCTTGGCCGCGCATTACTGTTGCGGCGCGCCGCCTCTGCCTCCACGGCCGGCGGCTGGGGCTTGGCGCGGGCGGCTGGCTTGGTCCAACAGAGTGGTGAACTGCTCTTTGGACATCTTCAGTTTTTCGGGATGCGCGTCGATCCATTTCCCAAACGCGGCCAGCTTGGCGGCATTCCAGCCTCCCTCGAATTCGGCGCCGTTCGCGCCGGAGCGATTCAGCTCAAAATTGTACTGGTCCTGCAGGTTGGTGAATTCGGCGCGGCTGATCACCTCTTCGGCCAGCGACGCGGGAATGAAGATCACTCCGTCCCGCTTGGCCAGCACCAGGTCGCCCGGCAACACGGTGGCGCGTCCGATGCGGACGGGAACGTTGATGCCGGTGAGCTGCATTTGAGCCCACGCGGAAGGATCGTAGCCACGATAGAATCCGTTCAGATTGGCGGTCTCGCGGTTCTCCTCGGCATCCCGAATGCCGGCGTCGAAGATGAAGCCGGAGTGAGTGTGCGCGGCGATGCCGCTGCCGAGATTGGAGCCGATCAGGGTGCCTTCAACGATCTTTCCATAGCCGTCACAGACCATAGTGTCGCCCATCTGTAGTTCATTGATGACCCAACTGTTGGTTCCGCTGACGCGCCCTTCCGAGCGGCCCTCGGCGGCGATGGCGGTTTGCATATCGGCCCGCTGAGGCATGAACTGGGCGGTGAGCGCGCGGCCCGCAAACGGCTTTTCGGGATGGAGAGCCTGCCATCCGGCTTCGAACTGGTTGGTATAACCGCGGCCGCGGAGATAGTCCCAGACATCCTCGATGGAAACGTCCAAGGCGCGCGCAAGGAGATTGTCCGGCACCTTGGGGCGGCCGTCCGCGAAGCGTTCGCCCTTCCAATCCGTGGTGTAAAACAGGATCTGGTCTTTGTTTGGTTTTACCTGAGCGAAGGCGGGTAACGCCATGCAGGCGATCAAGGCGGTTACGACGAATCGTTTCATGCCACTCTCCTTTGGGGGGACGAACTCGATTAGAACTCCGTTGACGGTGGCAGTCAAGGGAGGGGGGCGAGGGATGGCTCGCCCCCAACAAGAGACAGATCCCTAGACGGCGGCGGGAACGCCACGTTGTTCGATCGGCACGAAGTCCCGCACGATGGGGCCGGTGTAAATCTGGCGCGGCCGGGCGATCTTCTGCTCGGGGTCCGTGATCATTTCCTGCCACTGCGCCAGCCAGCCCGCGGTACGCGGAATGGCGAACAGCACCGTGAAGATTTCCGGGCTGAAGCCCATGGCCTGGTACATGATCCCGGAGTAGAAATCCACGTTGGGGTAGAGCTTGCGTTTGATGAAATACTCGTCCTCCAGGGCGATGCGCTCCAGCTCCAGCGCGATTTCAAGCTTGGGATTCTTGCCGGTGACCTCGAACACGGAGTCCGCGGCCCACTTGATGACATTCGCGCGGGGATCGTAGTTCTTATAGATGCGGTGCCCGAAACCCATCAGCTTGAACTGGCCGGCCTTGACCTTCTCGATATAGCCCGGAATGTTGCTCTTGGAGCCGATCACGTCGAGCATCTTGAGGACTTCCTCATTGGCGCCGCCATGCAGGGGGCCGGAGAGGGCGGCCGCGGCGGCGGCGATGGAGAGGAACGGATCGGCTTGCGAGCTGGCCACGGCGCGCATGGCGTTGGCGCTGCAATTCTGCTCGTGGTCGGCATGCAGGATGAATAAGATGTCCAAGGCCTTGGCGATGACGGGATTGGCCTGGTACTTCGGCTCCATCATCTTCCAGAGCATGTTCATGAAGTTTTCGGTGTAGCTGAGGTCGTTATCGGGGTACACGTACGGGAAGCCGTGCGTGTGCCGGTAGGTGTAGGCCGCGATGGTGGGCATCTTTCCGATCAAGCGCATGATCTGCAATTTGCGCGACTCCGGATCGAGCACTTGCTTGGCTTCGGGATATACCGTGGATAGGGCCGCCACAGTGCTGACCAGCATGCCCATGGGGTGGGCGTTCCAGCGGAAGCCCTCAAGAAACCTCTTGGTGGTTTCGTGAAGCATGGTGTGATGGGTAATCTGGTCGACCCACTCCGTCAGTTGGGGCTCGGTGGGAAGATCGCCGAACAGAATCAGATAGGCCACCTCCAGGAACGTACACTTTCCCGCCAGTTGTTCGATGGGGTAGCCGCGATAGCGCAGGATGCCCTTATCGCCATCGATGAAGGTGATGCCGCTGCGGCATGAGGCGGTATTCATGAACGCCGGATCGTAGGTCATGAGCCCGAAATCGTCGGGTCCGGTCTTGATCTTGCGCAAATCCATGGCCCGAATGGTCCCATCGCAGATGGGGATCTCATAGGTCGCCTGGTTGCGCTTGTCGATAATGCTTAAGGCTTCTTCTGACATCATGTTCTCCCTGAAACTATAAGTTGCAACACGCCGGCTGGCGTCATTTGCGAGCCAGTTGATCTCCCTTGGCTTGCGCCTGCCGCTCCAGATCGCCCACCTTCAGATGGGCGGCGGCCACTTTGATCCTATACCAAACCCGCGCGTCCGACTGTTCGCTTCCGAGCTGAATCATACGTTCGACGAAGGGGCGGGCGCTGGACGGGTCGACAGGATACTCGGCCGCGTACTCCATCAGTTGGTTCAATGTTCCGAGCGTCAACATCCTGGCGGTTACGATGGAGCGCACCTGACTCTCGACAGGTTGTTCGGGGCCGGCGGGGAACACGCCGACTGCCGCGCGCGCCACCAGCAGCAGTTCCTTCCCGCTCGATGCCTTTTGGGCCATCCGCAGGATCACGTTCTGCTGCGCCGTGGATTGAGGAGCAGCCGTGCTGGCAGTCATGTACATCTGTTTCATGGCTGAGCTGACCGCCTGATCCGCTTCGGGCACAGGCGCCGCGGCGTGGTTGGCGGCGGGGCCGCAGGAAGCCAGGCTCCAGGCCACCAACACGACAACCGGTGCACCGCGAAAATGCTTCCACATATTGGGAGCGTACCTCCATATCGAATAAATCAACAAGAGTTTTTTCACACTTTGACGTATTTTTCCACGATAATTTCGGTGTAAAAGGTCTACCTATCGTGTCCAATGGCCTAAAACAGGCGTAATTGTTGAAAAACTCAACATTATTGTGACCTATTCACGACTTGACGAAAAATACAACAGGGTATTAATATGTGTGGTATCTCACAGCAAGAAACCGATATGTCATACGGCTTCCAATCCGCAATCCGCGTTGCCCCGGTGTCCAGATGCGTAGCGTAACGGCGTTGGCGCTGGCCGGCGCAGGCCTGCTGGCGGCTGCCCTGGCGGCCCAGGAGAGCAAGCCGCTGCCAGGGTCGGCGGATTGCCTCAACTGCCACGAAACGGGGCGGCGGGTGGGGAAGCGGGAGCCGGGAGTGCCGCCGGCTTTCGACGCGGCCGCGTTGCGAGCCTCACCGCACGCCGAACTGGAATGCCGCAACTGCCACGCGGATCTGGAGAAGGTCACCGAGTTTCCACACCCCGAAAAGCTCAAACCGGTGGATTGCGGGTCTTGCCACTCCGACGAGCAAGCCCAATATGCCGCCAGCCTGCACGGGCAAGCCGCGTCGAAAGGGGACAGCCTGGCGCCGGCCTGCAAGACGTGCCATGGGACGCATACGGTGCTGCGGCCGTCGGCCAAGGGATCGCCCACTTCCACCTTCGAGATACCCAATCTGTGCGGCCAGTGCCATAGGGAAGGCACAACGGTATCCGAGACCCGCAGCATCCCGCAGACCAATATTCTGGGCAATTACACGGACAGCATGCACGGCGAGGCTCTCTACAAGCAGGGCCTCACGGTGACGGCGGTATGCACCAGTTGCCACACGGCCCACCTGGTGCTGCCGCACACGGACCCGCGGTCTTCCATCGCCAAGCAGAACATCGCGAAGACCTGCACCAAGTGCCACGGGCAGATCGAGACCATCCACCAGAAAGTGATCCGCGGCGAGCTGTGGGAAAAACAGCCGGGCCTGGTTCCACCCTGCGTGGATTGCCACGAGCCGCACAAGATCCGTCAGGTCTACTACCCGCAGGGGATGGCGGACCGGGACTGCCTGCTGTGCCACGCCAATCCCGAAATCAAGACGGTGCGCGGCGGCAAGACTGTCTCGCTCTTCGTAAAGCAGGAGGAGTTGGGGCAATCGCGGCACGCCAAGGTGGCCTGCATCCAGTGCCATACGGGCGGCACGCCTTCCAAGGAACGGGCGTGCGAAACCATCGCTCCCAAGGTGGATTGCTCCATCTGCCACGCCGACCAGGTGAACGACTACCGCCAGAGCACGCACGGGCAATTGGCCGCCAAGGGCAATCCGGACGCTCCCGGGTGCAGCGATTGCCACGGAAGCCACGGCATCCAAGGCAAGACCGAAGTGAGCTCGCCGACATTCTCGCGCAACGTGCCCAACCTCTGCGCCAAGTGCCATCGCACGGGAGAGAAAGCGGCGATGGCGTACACCGGGAAGCAGAACTACATTGTGGAGCGGTATGAAGAGAGCATCCACGGGAAGGGCTTGCTGGAAGCCGGGCTGACCGTGACGGCCAATTGCGCGCAGTGCCACACGGCGCACATGGAGCTGCCGGCGGGCGACCCGCGCTCCAGCGTGAACCGCAACAACGTGGCCGTCACTTGCGGCAAGTGCCACCGCGGCATTTACGAAGCCTTCGTGAACAGCGTTCACTCTCCCACGGCCTTCCCCACGTCGAAGCCGCTGCCAGTGTGCAATGACTGCCACTCGGCGCACAGCATTGAGCGCACGGATCAGTCGGATTTCCGCCTGGGCATCATGAACCAGTGCGGCAAGTGTCACGAAGCCATCACGGAAAGCTACTTCGAGACATACCACGGCAAAGTGTCCAAGCTGGGTTATCTGAAGACGGCCAAGTGTTATGACTGTCACGGGGCGCACGACATCTTACCCGTCACGGACCCGCGCTCGCGCCTGAGCCGCGCGAACATCGTCAAGACGTGCGCGCAGTGCCACACCGGCGCGCAACGGCAATTCGCGGGCTATCTGACGCACGCCACGCACCACGACCCGGTGCGGTATCCGATCCTGTTTTACACCTTCTGGGGCATGACTACGCTGCTGGTGGGCACCTTCATCGTGGGCGGCGCGCACACGGCGCTGTGGCTGCCGAGGTCGCTGCAATACAGGCGCGCGCTGATTGCGGCCCACGCGCTCGAAGGTTCCACATACGTGCGGCGGTTTCGTACCTTCGACCGCAACATGCACCTGGTGGTGATTACCAGTTTCCTGGGTCTGGCGACCACCGGCATGATCCTGAAATTCTCCTATGCCGGCTGGGCGAGCGTGGGAGCGCGCCTGCTGGGCGGTTTCGAAGCGGCGGGATGGATTCACCGCGTGTGCGCGACGCTTACGTTCGGGTATTTCGGGGCGCATTTATGGGACGTGCGGCGCCGGCGCAAAGAGAGCGGGAAAACGTGGTGGCAGTACATCACCGGACCGGAGAGCATGTTGCTCAACAAGCGCGACTGGCGCGAGTTCGTCGGTTCCATCAAATGGTTTGTGGGCAAGGGCCCGCGGCCGGAGTACGGGCGCTGGACGTATTGGGAAAAGTTCGACTACTTCGCCGTGTTTTGGGGCGTCGCGGTGATTGGCGGAACCGGCATGATGCTGTGGTGGCCGACCATGTTCACGCGCGTCCTGCCGGGTTGGGCCATCAACGTGGCCACCACCATCCACAGCGACGAAGCGCTGCTGGCGGTGGGCTTCATTTTCACGGTGCACTTCTTCAACACGCACTTCCGGCCGGAGAAGTTCCCTATCGACACCGTGATTTTCACGGGAGGAATCCCGCTTGAGGAATTCAAGAAGGACCGGCCGAGGGAATACCAGGAGATGGTGGAGCGCGGGGAGTTGGAGCAGAACCTGATGCCCGCGCCGGTCCCGCTGGCGGCCAAGCTCTGGCGGCGGCTAGGGTTCACGGCGCTGGGAATCGGGATCGGGATCATCGGACTGATTGTGTACGCGATGGTGTTCGCGTACCGGTAGGGGGGCGCCGAATTGAAGTCACTCCCGTGACCTACCTGATCACCTTCGCCTGCTACGGACGCCACCTGCACGGTTGTGAATCGGGATCCGTTGACGACGAGCACAACACGCCAGGGACCCCGGTCATCGAGACGGATCACGCACGCGCAGGAGCCGAGCGGGACCGTATGGATCAAGCTCCCTACGATCTGGATGAGATTCGCCGTGACGCCGTGTTGAAAGCGATTCAGGAGGTGTGCGCGCGTCGCAGTTGGAGTTTGCTGGCGGCCCATGTGCGCAGCAATCACGTGCACACGGTGGTGGAGGCGCAGGCTGAGCCAGAACGGGTCATGCACGATTTCAAGACCCATGCGAGCCGGCGCCTGAATGGCATGAGGATTGAGGAACCGAACCGGAAGCGATGGGCGCGTCACGGGAGCACCCGATGGCTATGGAAGCCGCAGCACGTTTCGGCGGCCATCCGGTACGTGGTTGAGGAACAAGGGGACGCGATGTCCGTGTTCGAGCTTTGAACGCGCGCGTGAAACCGCTCTCTTACGTTCGCGGCTCGGATTGACATTTGGGCGCGTCCCCAACCGAGCCGCGAACGTCAGAGAGCGGTTCCCATCGCCCGTTCGTCGCCCACCGCCGCTTCAGAAGACCAGCTTCAATCCGAATTGAATTTGCCGTGGCGCCGTGGCGAGCGTCGTGATTAACCCGGCGGACGCATTGATGGTTCCGCCGGAGAATACCGTCGCGTTGGGCGTTCCCAGGTTGGCGTGATTGAGAACGTTGAAGACCTCGGCGCGAAACTGGAGGGTGGCCTTGTCCGACACCGGCGTGTTCTTGAACAACGACAGGTCCAAATCGGCCAGGCCAGGCCCGTTGAACACGCCTCTGCCCAGGTTTCCATAAGTGCCGGCCGCGGGCAGAATGAAGGCATTCGGATTGAACCACTGGCCGGGTTGCCCCAGCACCACCGGTCCCGTAAACGAAGGGTTCAGAGAAGGCCGGTCGGGATTCCGCGTATCTCCATCGCCCGAGCGGTTCGCGCCGATTACGGGCGTGAAGGGAAAGCCGCTCAGCAGCGTCGCGATTGCGTTGAGCTGCCAGCCCTCGCGCAGCTTGCCGCGGCCAAGTGGCAGTTCATAGCGGCTGGAGACGCTGGCCTGTGACGCCACATTGAAGGCCGAGGGTCCCCAGTCGCGGTGCAGATCGTTGCGGTCCAGGATCATCTGCGCCTGGTTCTGCGCCTGCGCGCCGGTGAGACCCGAATTCATATCCAGGTTCTTCGACCAGGTGTAGTTCGCGCGAATTTCGAAGCCGCGGCTCAGGCGATGCGTCAGCTCGGTTTGCAATGCGTTGTAACTGCTATTGCCCTCGGCGTACCAGAAGAAGCCGGCGCCGAGGTAAGGATTGGGGCGCGTTCCCACCGGGATATACTGCGCGCCCTGGGCCACGTGGCTTTGGTTCGCGGCAGTGGCCGGACTCCCGCCGGCCGAGACGCCGCCCGCCTGGCATCCGTCCGGGCCGGTGCAAATCTGCGCCGGAATGGTGTTCGGATCGACGCTCAGCAGGCCGTGGTAGCCGAACGATCCGACGTACGACGCGCGAAAAGCGGTGGACGCATTGAGTTGCCGTTCGAGCGAGAGGTTCCACTCCTGCACCGTGGGAGTCTTGGCATTGGCTTGCACCCCTTGCGGCGCATAGGTGGTGCACGGCGCCAGAACCCCCGGGCCGCACGACGGCGGAACGGCCGCGCCGGGAATGAGCGGCGCAATGGAAGACAACGGCCCGGACGATGTAATCGATCCGTTATAAGGAGGCAGCGAATTGAGCAGGAAACTGAGATCGTCAATCAGCGAATAGTAAGTTCCGAATCCCGCGCGAACGGCCGTCTTTCCGTTTCCCGACAGGTCCCATGCCAGGCCGACCCTGGCGCCGGGCAGCCTGGTGGCGCGATTCGCCGTGAAGGCCGAAGCGCCTACGCGGGGCGCGGTTTCGAGCACGCCATTGGCGCCGGCGATGTAATTCGCGGCCCTTCCGAATGCCTCGTTCCACCCCGTGGTGAACTCGTCCCGGATGCCCACCCGTATGCTGAGGTTGCGGCGCACCTTGATGGCATCTTCGACATACCACGCGCCGAAGAGGCTTCTCCATCCCAATTCATTGGCGTTGGGAACCGCCTGAAAGCTGCTGACGGTTCCCTGGAGGAACGTGGTCAAGCTGGTGAAGGTAGCTTGTCCAAGCTGGCGCGAAGCCGAGTCTTCATTATCCTGGAGCCGCTCGAACCACACGCCGGCGCTGATTTGGTGCGATCCCTTGACCTTTTGCACATCGTCCGCATAGGTGAATAAGTTCCGCCGGTTCCAGACGCCCGCGGCATTATTGGGACCGGCCGATGTGATGCCGGACAGGCCCGTGGTGGTCACGCCGCCGTTGATCACAATCCCGCCCGGCCCCGCGCCCTGGACAAAGTCGAGGCTGGCTTGGAATTGCTCCAGTGGAGACGAATCCAGGTTGAACCCCGCGCGCGAAAAGCCGGCGCGCAGCGTGTTGAGCGTGTCGGGCGAAAAGATATGCGTCTCCTGCAAGCTGGCCACCTGCATACGGAGCGCGGTGTAGGACGCGAATAAAGGGTCGGCCAGCGGGACCAGACTGTCGCCATCGTCTATGGTATAGACCGCCGAGAGTGAGTCGCGCGTCCGGATCTCGTAGTCCAGCCGCGTGGCGCCGAAGTCCTCGCGAATATGCTGCTCGGGATTGTTGTACGAAAACTGGGCGCCGCTGGGGAGGCCATTCACCAGTAACTCGGGACCGTTGGGCTGCGGCCAGAGAGAGAAGTAGGACAGCATCGCCCGATCCAAATTGGCAACGGGCAAGTAAGCGCCGGAAGCATTCGGGAACTCTCCCAGCCGCACCTGCGCGTCGGGAACCACGCTGACGCTGCTCAATGTTTCCGCCTGCCGGAAGCCCTCGTAATCGCCGAAGAGGAAGATGCGGTTCTTCTTGATAGGGCCTCCCAGCGCGCCTCCGAACTGGTTTTGGCGGAAGGGGGGAGTGAAGGGCGTCTGGGCGAAAACGCTGCGCGCGTCGAGGGCGCTGTTGCGGAGAAACTCAAGTAGCGTTCCGTGCAGCGCGTTGGTACCGGACTGAGTCGCCACGGTGACTTGCGCTCCGGATCTCTTCCCATATTCGGCGCCGTAGGTGTCCGTCTGGACGTTGAACTCGCGGACTGCGTCGATGCCCAGGAGATACCCGCTCACTCCACCGGGAGTGATGGCGAGCTGGCTCGCCCCGGTGTATTCAATGCCGTTCAGCAGCACTAAGTTGTCCGCCGGCCGGCGCCCGGCCACGGAGAACGTATTGCCATTGCTGGTGCTCGTGGCGGCGCTTTTCAAACCGTAGTTAATGACTCCGGGGTTGAGTGCCATCAGGTTATCGAAGCTGCGGCCGTTGAGTGGCAAGTCCTTCACCTCGCGCTCCCCCACGAATCCGGAAACCGAGGAGGTCGTGGTATTGACTACGGAAGTCTCCTCCGTGACCGTGACTTGCTGAGCGAGATCGCCGATGGCAAGTCGCAAGTTCACGACCGCGTCTTGCCCAACCGCCAGATTGACGCCGTTTCGGACGTCCGTCTTGAAGCCCGGCTTTTCGGCCCTGACCCGATAGGGACCGACGGGCAGACTCAGGATTCTGAAATCGCCCGCGGCGTCGGTGGCGACGGCTCGCGTGGCGCCGGTTTCCAGATTCTCCACCGTGACGGCTACGCCGCGAATGCCGGCGCCGGATGGATCCTCGATTCTCCCGGAAATCGCGGCGGTCGCCTGGCCGAATGCGGATGTGGGAATCGACAACACGGCCACGAGCAAGACTGTGAAGCGCCGGTTCACTTCAGATCAGTATAAATCGGGCGGCTTGCGGCGGCACTTCGAACCGAGCCGCGAACTTGAGAGAGCGGTTGCCGGCGCGATCGTAGTCGTTCAACTTTGGACGCACCTATGCGCTTGGGACGGCAGTTCAAAGCGCCACCGGCGCTCGCTGGCGGGCACGCTCTCGGCAGATGCCGCGCTCACACCGCCTGATGAATTCCACCATGTGCAACGTTTCGGGCGTTGCGCCGGCGCCTTCGATTTTCGCCAGCGCGTCCCGAAGAGACAAGCCTGAGCGGTACAGCGTCAGGTAGGCCTGCTTGATTGCCGCGATTTGGGGCGCATGGTATCCGGCCCGCCTCAGGCCCACCAGGTTCAAACCCGTGGCGTCGCCGCGATAGCCGGCGCAGACGATGAATGGGGGAACGTCGCTAGAGACGCCCGTGTTCCCCGCAATCATGGCAAGCCGCCCGATCTTGGTGAACTGGTGGATGGCCACGCCGCCCGAGATGAACGCCTGGTCCTCCACCTCCACGTATCCGGCCAGCAGCGAGCAGCTCGCGATCACGTTGTTATCGCCGATCTTGCAGTTGTGGGCGATGTGGCCGGAAGTCATGATGTAGTTGCCGTCGCCGATCTCGGTGGCCGATTCGGGAGCGGTGCCGCGCGAGATAGTGTAATGCTCGCGGATCTTATTCCCCGCCCCGATGCGCAGGTAGCTGCGCTGCCCGGTGAAATGCTTATCGAGCGGGTCCGTACCTAGAACAGTGCCCGCCGAGATCTCATTGCGCTCTCCCAGGGTGGTCCACCGCTTGACGAACACGTAAGGCTCAAGCACGCACCCGGCGCCGATCGCGACGTCGCTTTCCACCACCGCGAACTCTCCAATGCGAACGCCCGGTCCGATGCACGCTTCAGGATGGACGCGCGCCGTGGGCGCCAGCCAGGCGGATGGGTCGACAGGCATGGGGAGCTATAAGCTCGTGCCTCTTCGCCAGTGATCCTCGAACAGTCCGGTCATGGCTTCGCCCATCCCTTCGTGGCGGAAGACCACGGCGGTCCAGGTGGGCCGCGTGATCACCGGATCGAGGAGCGCGATCATTCCATCCCGGCCATCGAACACGGCCAGCTTCATGGGGAGCGAATCCGCCATGCGCACCTCCACGCCGCACGCCATGTACTCGCCAAGCCGCTGGCGGTGCGCCTCATCGAGCGAGCCGGCTTCGAGCAGCAAGCGGCAGACGGCCCCGGATAGCCGCGCCTGTTTGACCAGTTGCTCGTCGAGCGGATCCACCGCGTAGGGCGGGCGGGAAAACTCCACGTATTCCCGTTTCACCTCCGAGAGCATGCGGCGGTATTCGGCGCCGGTCTGCGCCGGTTCGGTGACAATGCGCAGGAAGTCGAGCGTGCCGCGGCCGCCCTGGCCCTCCGAGTAGAGCGATTTCAGGTCGTCGATCAGAGCCGCGCCAACGTGCCCGCTGTCGGCCAGGTCCTGTTCCAGCAACTGGCGCTTGGCCGAAAGATACGCCGGGATCGCCAGATTCGGCTCCACAGCCGAAAATAGCTTGGTTTTCTCCTGGACCACCTGAGCGAATCCCCTCTCCACCAGGCTGTCCAGGACCTCATAGATTTTTTGTCTGGGGACATGGGAGCGCGCCGCCAGCTCCAGGGCTTTGAACCGCGGATGTCCGAGCAACACCAGATACGAACGCGCTTCGTAGGCGTTGAGCCCGAGCTGCTGCAGACGCCGCCAGAAGCGCTGAAAACCGGCCTCGGCCAATTCTTCGGTCATAATCATACACCTTACCAAAAGCTGTCCGAAGCGTGGGCGGCTTTGATGGGGAGATTTTTGTACGTTACGATCAGAGTATCGGCACGGACTGGAAGGACAATCTGCGCGTGGTCCTGGTGGAGACGCGGAACCCGCTCAACATCGGGGCCGCGGGGCGGGCCATGGCGAACTTCGGGTTTGTGCGGCTGCGCGTGGTGAAGCCCTACGACGTGGCATACCGGGAGGCGCGTTCGGCCGTGGGGGCGGCGCCGCTGCTCGAAGCGTCGGAAGAATGCGCGAGCGTGGCGGAGGCGGTGACGGATTGCAGGTTGGTGGTGGGCACCACGTCCGTGGGGCATCGCGAATTGCGGCATCCGATTCGCCGGCTGGAATATGGGGCGCGGCTCATAAGGCGCGGGTTGGCGCAGGCGCCGGTCGCCCTGTTGTTCGGCTCTGAGAAATTCGGCCTCACGAACGACGATTTGAGCCACTGCCACTGGCTGATGCGCATTCCCACGGCAGGTACGGACCTTTCGATGAACCTGGGGCAGGCGGTGGCGCTGTGCCTTTACGAACTGGCGCGGGACCCGAAGGCGGTGGAGGCGGCGCCGGAGAAGATCAGGGCGGCCACGGGCGCGCAGAACGAGCAGGTGACGGCGCTGCTGCTGGAGGCGCTGCGGCGCAGCGGGTACTTGAACCCGGTGACGGCGGTTTCGGCCGAGGAGAAGGCGCGAAGGCTGGTGCGGCGGCTGAATATAAGCGCGCGGGACGCGCCGGTGCTGCTGGGGATGCTGCGGCAGATGTTGTGGAAGATGGGAGAGTGAGAGGATAAAGACAGGAGGGGCTTATGCGAGGACTCATTCTGGTCTTCGTGCTGCTTCTTGCGGGCTGGTCGCAGGGGACGAAGCAGAGCGAAACGCTGACGGTGAGCGGGCACGACGGAGACATTCCCATAGTCATAGTGAGCGGCAAGGCGTATGTGGGGGTGCAGGATCTGGCGCGCATCACGGGAGGGTCGCTCAGCGTCGAGGCGAACGGGATGACACTGACGCTGGCGCCCGCGGAGAAGAAAGGGTACTCGACGGATTTTCTGAAGGCGGCGATCGAGGAGATGGCGGCGATCCGGGAATGGCGCGTGGCGGTGATGCAGGCGGTGGAACACAGCTATCCGTTTACGGGAGAGTGGTTCGAAGGCTATCGCAGGACGGCAGTGAGCAAGCTCGCCCTGGTTTCGGCGGCGGCGGGAACGGACGCGGACAAGAGCTGTGCGCCGTTGGTAAGCGGCGAGCTTGGCAAGATGCAACAGTTCAACGATCAGTACGTGGCGACGCGCACGACGCTGAGTTACGTTTCTCCGGACACGGTGGATAACGATCCGCTGGGGCAGCAGATACTGAACTGCGCGCGCGGGTTGGAATCGTTGTCGGCGGAGGGCGAGTTTGAGGATATTGCGGCTTGCCACTGAGGGCCGAACGACGGGGACAGACGGATCTGTCCACGCGGCGCAAAAGCAGCGCCTTGGGACAGATTCGTCTGTCCCCGCGGGCTAGCGGCGGCGGGTGGTGGGGGGTTGGACGGCGAAGGTTAGAGTCACATCCACGGTGTGAGTCTTTTCGTCGATTTTGGTTGCGGGGGTGGTCTGGCCGAGGTTGTCGAACATGCCTTCGCTGTGGACGCGATCAAGGAATTGCTTGGGGTAATCGGGATCGAAGGGGCTATCTCTCTTGAGGCCCCAGATGCGGCGCATCGCGGCTTCGCCGGTAAGATCGAGTCCGACGATGTCCAGTTTGCCCATGACGTAGAGCGGGCCGGCATCGATGCGCGCGGCCACGTCGACGGTTTTTTCGGCTTCGTGGACGTCGCGGTCCACCGTAACCGTGACGTTCAGGTACCCGGCGCGGCGGCGCGACGCGCGGATTCGTTCCAGTTCCTCATTCACGCGGCTGAAATTGGCCATGTCGCCGGTGCGGATGGCGGCGCCGGGGATCGCGACCTTTCCGAATTTGTAGGATTCGCCTTCGCTCACGGTGACGAAGACGTGGAGGCCGAGGACATCGGTGACGGGCTCGGCGCGGATTTTCGAAAACGTCACATTCATGTAGCCGCGGGCTTCGTAAATGGGGCGGAGGGCGGCGTCGAGGACCATGCGAAAATTTCCCTCGGTGTAGGGGGCGCCAATGGCGGAGCCGGTAACGGCGTCACGCAAGGCGCCTTCGGAGAGCACGTGGCTGCCCTCGAAGCTCACGGCGGCCACCGCGGGCAGGTTTTTCGTGGGGCGGAACACGATGGCCAACCGGTCCGGCCACGGCTCGACGCTGCCCATGATTTTGCTGTCGAGGTTGCGGGCCGCCAGATCGTCTTGAATCCACTTTGTCCAGCGTGCGATCACTTCGGGGACATCGGCCAGAGCGGCGGCTGAAAACAGCGGATCGCGGGCGTGGAGCGAGGCTTCGAGGTCCGCGTCTGGGATGCCCAGATCGTAGAAGCGCACGGGCAGGACATCGTTTTCGGTCACCTGGAAACTGGCGTCCGAGCCGCTGCCATCGTGGCGGACGTCGAATTTGTAACCTACGGTGGCGAAGGCGCCGGTGGCCAGCAGGCGGTCGTGCGCGGCGTCGAATTCGTCCTTACCGGCGAGGTCGCCGGGCTTCAGTCCGGCGATGGAGAGGATTGCAGGGCCGGCGTAGAGGCGGTTGCCTTCGACGGCGAGAGTGAGAATGCGCCACTTGGCGGGCTGGGCGATTGGCTGAGGCTTCGTCTGAGCGAAGACCGGCGCGGGGGCCAGCATCAGTAGCAGCAGAAGCCAGCGCATATGTATTTATGGTAGACGGTTGGTTCGGGGGCGGGGGAAGACGGGGACAGACGGATCTGTCCACGCGGCGCAAGACCGGCGCCTTGGGACAGATTCGTCTGTCCCCGCGGCGCAAGACCGGCGCCTTGGGGCAGATTCGTCTGTCCCCGCGGCGGCGCATGTCTCCGAGGCGGGGGTGACACGGGTAGAATGGAAAAAGTGCCTTACGATCTGATTGTTATCGGGAGCGGGCCGGGCGGATATTCAGCGGCGATACGCGCCGGCCAGTATGGATTGAAGACCGCGATTATCGAAAAGCAGCCCCGGCTCGGCGGGACTTGCCTGCTGGTGGGGTGCATTCCCACTAAGGCTTGGCTGCAGACGGCGGAAGTGTGGCAGCGCTTTGTCCACTCGGACGCGGAGGGGATTCAGTGCGAGAACCCGCGCCTGGATTTCCCGAAGGTGAAGGAGCGCAAGGACGGCATTGTGAGCAAGCACTCCAAGGGCGTGGAGATGCTGCTGAAACGGGCCAAGGTGGAGCGCATCGCGGGCTACGCCACACTGCTGGGCGGCGGCAAGGTATCGGTGAAGTCGGACGCCGGCGAGCAGACGGTGGAAGCGCGGAACATTATTGTGGCAACGGGTTCGGAGGCGCGGATGCTGCCAGGCTTGCAGCCCGATCCGGAGTTTATCGTCACCAATATTGAAATTCTGGACCTCACGGCCGTGCCCAAGAGCCTGGCGGTGATTGGCGCGGGCGCAGTGGGCGTGGAGTTCGCTTCCATGTTCCGGCGGTTCGGAACGGAAGTGACGGTGATTGAGATGCTGCCGCGCATGGTGCCGGTGGAAGACGAGGATGTTTCGAAGGAACTGGAGCGCAGTTTCCGCAAGCAGAAGATCCGCGTGGAAACTGGCGCGCGCGCGGAGAACATCGAGCGGACCGGCAGCGGCGTGAAGCTGACGCTGGTGACGCGGGATGGGAGGCAGGAAGCGCTCGAATCCGAGAAACTGCTGGTGGCGGTGGGGCGCAAGCCGAATACGGAGAACATCGGGCTGGAGAATACCGGCGTGATGTTGGACCGCGGGTTCATCAAGGTGGACAAGAACCAGCAGACGGCGGAGCCTGGAATTTACGCCATTGGGGACGTGGTGGCGGGCACGCCGCAACTGGCGCACGTGGCCACGCGGGAGGGCATGATCGCGGTGGCGCACATAGCGGGCAAACCGGCGGTTCCCATCGACAAGAACCGCATTCCGGGGTGCACGTACACGGAGCCGGGGATCGGCAGCGTGGGGCTGACGGAAGCGCAGGCGCGGGCGCAGGGGCGTAAGGTCCGGGTGGGGCGATTCCCTTTCCTGGGCAACAGCCGCGCGACGATTCTGGGTCATCACGACGGCTTCGTAAAGGTGGTATCGGACGAAACTTACGGCGAGATCCTGGGCGTTCACATTATCGGGCCGGAAGCTTACGAACTGATCGCCGAAGCAGTGGCGGCGATGGAGGCCGAGGCGACGGTGGAGGTGATGATGCAGACCATCCACGCGCATCCCACGCTGTACGAAGCGGTGGGCGAGGCCTTCAACGCAGTCTACGGGCTTTCCATCAATGCGTAGATGCCAGGTGCGGGAACTCGGGCGCATGGATTACGGGGAAGCGCTCGAACTGCAGCGGGAACTGGCGGCGTCGCGGCAACAGGGCGGCGTCGCGGACCAGCTTCTGCTGGTGGAGCATCCGCACACGATCACGATGGGGCGCAACGGGCGCATGGAGAACCTGCTGGCGAGCGACGCGGCGCTTGAGAGCGCGGGCATTTCGTTTTATCCGATCAATCGCGGCGGGGACGTGACGTACCATGGGCCGGGGCAACTGGTGGGGTACCCGATTCTGGATTTACGGGAGTGGAAACGGGACGTGGGCGCGTACGTGCGCGGGATCGAGCAGACGATCATCGACACGCTGGCGGATTACGGCATTTCGGCGGGACGGATTGCCGGGCTGACGGGCGTATGGGTGAACGAGCGCAAAATTGCCGCGATTGGCGTGCATATTGGACGGTGGGTGACTTCGCATGGGTTCGCGCTGAACGTGAGCACCGATTTGAGCTATTTCCGGTACATTGTGCCGTGCGGCTTGACCAAGCCGGTGACGTCGATGGCGCAATTGGGCGTGCAGGCCGGCGTGGTGGAGACGGGGCGCGCGCTGGCGGCGCATTTCGGGCGCGTCTTTGGCTGCGAGATGGATTGCGAGATGGCGAGCGAGACTCCGATTCCAGCGGCTTCAGAAAGGGAGAATTGACATGACCGACGTAGTGATGCCCCAGATGGGCGAGAGCATTGTGGAAGGGACCCTGACCAAGTGGCTGAAGAAGCCCGGCGAGCGGGTGGAGCGCGACGAGCCGCTATTCGAGATCTCTACGGATAAGGTGGATACGGAAATTCCTTCGCCGGCCGCCGGCACTCTGACGGAAGTGCTGGTGGAAGAGGGCGTCACGGTTGGGATCAAGACCGTGGTGGCGAGGATTCAAGAGGGGGATGGGGCGGGGGCCGCGGCTGCACCGGCGCCGACCGCGGCGGCTGCGGTCGATGTGCCTTCGGCGCCTGCGGCGGCGCCTGCCGCGCCTTCGGCGCAGGTGGCGGCTCCGCCTCCTCCGGCTCCGGCGGAGGAGGATGCATTGCCGGCGCCCGAGCCTGCCGGTCCGCTTTCGCCGCTGGTGCGAAGGATGGCGCGGGAGAACAAAATCGACTTGAGCCGGGTGCAGGGAACCGGCGCCGGCGGGCGGATTACCAAGCAGGATTTGGAGGGGTACTTGGCGAAGGCGGCGCCTGCGGCGGCCGCGGCGTCTGTGCCTGTTCCGGCAAGGCAGGCGGAAGCGCCTGCCCCACCTTCACCTCAACCTCCGCGAGCGCTAGCGGGGGCGCGGATCGAGCCGATGGGGACAATGCGGGCGAAGATCGCCGAGCACATGCTGGCTTCCAAGCGGACGTCGGCGCACGTGACCACGGTTCATCGCGTGGATATGACCAAGGTCGCCCGGATGCGCGAGCGGCACAAGGCCGATTTCCAGGCGCGCCACGGATTCTCGCTGACCTATCTGCCGTTCATTGTGCGGGCGGCGGTGGCGGCGCTGCGCGAGTTCCCGCTGCTGAACGCGTCGCTCGACGGGAACAGCATCGTTTACCACAACGAGATCAATATCGGCATCGCGGTGGCGCTTGAAAACGGGCTGATCGTGCCGGTGATCCGCGCGGCCGATGAGAAGAACGTGCTGGGTCTGCAGCGCTCCATCGTGGATCTGGCGACGCGCGCGCGGTCGCGCCAGCTTAAGCCGGACGAGGTGCAGGGCGGCACGTTCTCGATCACCAATTTCGGCAGCTTCGGCAGCCTGATGGGAACGCCGATCATCAACCAGCCACAGGTGGCCATCCTGGGCGTAGGCACGGTGGACAAGACGCCGGTGGTGCTGGACGACGCCATTGCGATTCGGTCCATTTGCCACGTGTCACTGAGCTTCGACCACCGCCTGATCGACGGCGCGATGGCGGATCAGTTCATGGGCAAATTGAAGCAAGCGCTGGAAGTGTGGTCGGAGGAAGTGCTGTAGGGGCGCTACTAACGAATTTCAATTATCCTTCGAGAGTCTTGTCCGCGCGGGGAAAAGGACCGACAATCGCTTCAAACGCCAGTTTGCTTACCGGCGCAAATCGAGCGTACTGCCAAACGCGTGGAGGCCCCGGCATGATGGATAGCGTGCTGAACCTGCTGTTTTGTTGCCGGCACCGGCGAATTACGCGGCCGATGACGCCTGTTCACAGGCCAGGGACGCCGGCTGGCGAGACCTACGTGGCTTGTCTGGAGTGCGGCAAGCAGTTCCCGTACGATGTGATGAACATGCGCATCGGGACGCCTGCAACCGCTTCCGTAGGCACGGTCGCGCCAGCAACGGCCAACTCTGAAGATCTCCCGCGCCATTGTGCTACAACTTTGTAGATACAAATGGTTTTCGCCTTGGGACGAAGCGAAGGACCTGATCAACCGGCGAAAACACGGTGTTGCGTTTGAGACTGCCGCACGGGTGTTTGAAGATCCATTTGCGGTTTCATACGTGCACCGCGTTGTGAACCAAGAACAGCGCTGGCATACGATCGGCTTGGCCGGCGGCGCCGCGGTTCTACTAGTGGCCTGTCTCTGAGAAACTATTAGCATGGTGGCGGCATCTAATGTGATATGCCATTCGCAGCTGAGGCGATCACATTAACAGGGGACGAGCGGGCCGAATTGGAGCAAATGACCCAG
>Ga0181520_10002010_pt1 | contig 39627 bp, 43 predicted proteins | sample PEATcosm2014_Bin_29_FD_132451 | JGI IMG/M metagenome (GOLD analysis project Ga0181520, IMG submission 132451) | Peatland microbial communities from MTU Mesocosm Facility, Houghton, MI, USA - PEATcosm2014_Bin02_30_metaG | ecosystem: Environmental > Terrestrial > Soil > Wetlands > Peat | place... | reverse complement strand
GCTCACGTGTGAACTCGACCGGACAACTCACATACTAGCGACATCGAGATCTCGCTCGGCTTGCGCGCCGCGGTCTTCAGGTCTATGATGCAACCCGAGCTATCCAGCAGGTCGATGAAGCCGCGGACTGTTACTCCGGCGATTTGGCCAACTACCGGCAGCTCCACCGCGGCCGGGTCGATCTCCGGGCACGCTTCGTCCAGGTACTTCATGACGAGGGCCAACCCTTGAGCTTTGAGATCCACAGGGTTCTCGTCGTCGCGGAACTCGGTCGGCAATGAAGGCTTGCCACCGTGCGGAGAGGGGTATTCCCCTTTAACCAGCAGGTCCCAGGCTTCGTTGTAGATCGCCTGGACGCCGGCGCCGGGCAAATCCACCCGGGTTTCCATCTTCTGCTCAAAGTTGGCACCGATCGCAGCGTGTACTGCCGATCCCATGGTGAGGGCGCCCGTGGGCGGATCGGGGAGTTTCAAAACCTTGCGGAAGTAGATCTTCGCGCTGCAGCCGAGGTACCCGTTGGCGGTAGAGGGGGATAGAACATCCCCCGGCGATTCGACATTGAGAATGCAGGCAGCGGCTGCCATTACTTCGCCTGCCTTTCCCACGGCCCGATCCAGCCTTCCTTGGTGGCCGAGATGAGGATAGTGGAGACCGCATCCTGGCGGGCCTGGTCGCTCCACTGCTCGCCGGTTTCCTTGAGGCCGCTCTGGACGATCTGAACAACCTCGGTGAACGCCCGGTTGAAAGGGACCTTAACGGGCGGGGTTGAAATGGCGATCGCGGCATACGGCTTCATGGCGCCATTTGTACCATTGCCGTTTCCGTTCAGCGGGACCGGCGGGCCGCCGTTGGGTTTGCTACCATTGCCGTTGGAGTATGGCGGCTGAGAGGCTGCTGTTACCGCCGGGGCGGGTGCTGCTACACTCGCTCCGGCCTGATTGGCCGCCGCCTGCTGCGCAATCCGCGCTGCAACTTCCGCCCGCACTTGACGCTCGATGTCGGTCTCGTCAATGCCGGTCATCTGCGTTGGCGTGGGTTGAGGCTGCTGAGGCACGACGGCCCCTTCGAGCCGGTAGACGTCCCACAGCACCGGTTCTCCCTTCCGGCCTGTCGAGCGCTTACAGACGAAGAATGGCTCTCGCGCTTGAATACCGAGTTGGTTGATTTTGGCGGCTACGGCCGTGTCCAGATACATGGCCTTGCCGTCCGTGGTGGTGTAGAACACCTGGTCTCCGAAGCGTCCTTCGACTAGCTTACCGTCCGGAAACCGAAGGGCAACTTGCACGGGAATGTTCGGTGTGAAGGTCAACTTCTCCATGGTCATTTCCTTTCCAGCGTTTTTGAGGCCGCCGCGCCATTATTCGGATATTTACGAGATGATGCTATCATTGAGAGTAGCATCTAGTCAATAAGAAAATGCTATCATTCAGAGCAGCAATGCCGATTCCGCAGGAAATTATCTGCGATTGCTTCCGATGCGGCCACGCCTGGGTCAAACGCGTCTCCGGCCGACCGGTGCGCTGTCCCAAGTGCAAGCAGCCCAACTGGGATCTGCCAGTCGGGACCTTGAAGCCCGGACCGAAACCTCGGAATAAGCGCAGGCGACTCTAAAGGCCTTCTCTTCGTCTCCCTTCCTCTTCTCTTCCCCTAAAATCGTCTTTGGCGGTACCTTCAATTCGAGGGCAAGGATCATCCCTGAACTTGCCCCGCTCGTCAGAGCAGCCGGCCTGAGCGCCGACTAAGAACTGGCCGTATGATGGCCAGGCGGTGCCCGTTTTCGACAACTTCAGCGTAACCCTAGACGGCCGCCCACCGCTGAGCATTATTGCCCAATGGATCCGCACGCCAGGAAGGTAGATCAGATTCACTTCGAGTGCCTTGCCATGGCCGAATTTCCACGACTGCTTGCCGGAGCAAGTTGTCGATGAGTATCCTCGAGGGACCCGCAGAGAACGGATTGGCAGTCAAGTCTGCTCGGTCCTCCCCAATCCTTTATCGCGAGATCGAGTGATCATTTCTCCCACTATCCGATACCGAGCAGGATAATCAGCAGAATCGAAAGTGGGACGGCCTTCCCTCCTCTGCTTCGACCCGGAATTGGTAGCAACAGTGGTAGCAACGCCGTTCGTCTAGCACCGTCTAAGGGCGTTTCTCGCGTCTACTCGCGTTTCTAAACCACTGATAATAGACGGGGACGATTTCCGTAGACGATAGCGTTTCGAACTACGAACCAGAAGGTCGGGTGTTCGAGTCACCCCGGGCGCACCACACTAAACCATTTAAAATAAAGGCTTTGAGCGCATTTGGCGAATCCCCTTTGGCGAGTCCCCTTCCTCGCGAATTTCCGGAAGTGTGTCAGAAAGTGTGTCAGACGGGAAGCGCTCCATGCTTTCCTTGACGTCCGTCAGATCCCGATCGGAGACGATGCCTTGTAGCGGTTGTACATTGATTCCGTCTTGTGCCCGGAGATTCGCATCGCAACCGGCCTGGGGACGCCTGCCCGGTCCATATTTCGCACGGCTGACCGGCGCAGGTCATGGAAGTGCAAGTCGGGCACGCCGGCGGCAACACGACCGGTTTTCCATGCTTTCTTCCCGCAGGACGTTTCGGGACCCCACGAGGGCAACTGATTATGGTCGCCGACCAGCAAGACAGCGGCGCGGTCAAGGTCGATCACCTGAAACAACCGGTGCATCAGCCGAGATGCGCCGATCTGACTCATAACGAAATCCCGGCCACACCGGATCGTCTGACCGACTCATGGCGGCCAGTGCATCCCCTTTGCGTCGGTGCAGCACAATTGAGCTTGCGGCGAGGGACCGCAGCGGCGACTGTGACGGACGACGCGGCACGGCTAATCGGCTTGTCGGGGACCAGCTTAACGCGCCCAAGGACCTGACACGGGAAGTCTGGAAGAACTGGCTTGAGCCGGCGCACGATGAATTTCGACACCGGGACGGCCTACAGTCTCCCGAATTCGCAAAAACCGATCCCGCACCGCCGTGAGCCTCACGCCGACCGCCCGTATGCTGGTGAACGATTCGGCGGGGCACGGCCTACCGCTTCACGGTGAGGAGTTTGTCCTCTTTCGGGAACGTCTCGACAACGATATCTTTATACCGGGCTTCCTGCGACCCGTTCCAGCCGTGGAGTTGGATGCCGATTGGTCCGGCAACGATACGACTGGGATCTGCCTCTCGCCATTCCATGGTCTCCACGCCATTGAAGGCGCAGCGTACCCGGTTGCCTCGAGCCAGAATCTCCACTCTGTTCCATTCGTTCTGGCTGGTCACTGTCTGGTTGGTCTTATAGAGGACGCGGAGGAACTTGTTCAGGATGTAATCCCACATCGCCGGAACGGGGAACGCGACCAGCGGTCCGCGTATGGCCCATTTGTTAGCCGGGTTCTCCGCGTCCGGAACTACCGTCCCCCAAAAGCCAATCCCGGCGTGGTTTTCCGAATCGACGATCTTCGATGAGAACGTGAGCCGGAAATCCGTGTAGTTGTCCTTCGTAAAAAGAAAAGTCGAAGCGGCCCTGCCTGTGGAACGTCCTTCGATCTGGCCCCGGTCGACGGACCACAACTCGGAGTTGCCGTCCCAGCCATTCAGGGTACGGCCGTCGAAAATCGCTTTCTTAACACTCTTACCTGTGCGCGGCGGCACAATCGGAATTGCCGCCAACTCGGTCGCACTCATACTCTGAGCCGGCAAGGGCGCAGAGGGTGGATTCCCAGCGGTGGGTTGATTCCCCGCGTCTTGGCTCCACAGCATCCCTGCGGCTACGCACAGCCCGGCTGCAGCGCCTGAGAATAGGAAAAACGGATGCCTTTTCATCTCGCACAGAGTACCACAGTCTGGCCCACGAGATGCTGCCGCCCGATCATCCAGTTGCCGACCTGGTGGCGGGAGTCCTCAAAGCCGGCGAGCAGGCGGCGCACCTGACCAGGCAGATGCTGGCGTATTCGGGCAAGGGGAGATTCGCGGCCACGAGGGTGTCATCACAATCACCAGCGCGCCGGGTCAGGGCAGATGCTTCACCGGCTGTTTCCTGCAGCCGCGCAGGCGGCTGAGGCACCACGGGTCGCGGACGGCGAGAAATCGCTGACGGGCGTCGGAACGGTTCTCGATGTGGACGACGAACCGACGGTTCGAGAGATGGCGAAGCGGGTGCTTGAGCGCCAAGGGTAAACGGTAGCTGACCGCGGTCGATGTGTTCCGGAGATACCCCGGCGAGATCGCGGCCGTTGTCCTCGATCTGAGCATGTCGCACATGAACGGAGAGGAAGCGCTTCCGGAACTCAGGAGGATTCGCCCCGAGGTCAGCGGCTACAGCGAGTCCGAGACGATGGCGCTGTTTCAGGTAGCGCTGGCCTCACCGCCCTCCACTCCGGCTTCATGGATTTCAAGCCGGCGCTACTAGTGCAAAGGGCGATGTTTTGCCCGTATGGCGTACCATGAGCCTTCAGTCTGGAAGATGGCAGGATTGACCGCGTATTCCTCATTCCCAATACCGCCTCGGCGACCGGCCACCATATGGCGGGCGCGGCAACTCCGAAACCAGCGGCATCGGCCGCCACTTCTGACGGCTACAGCCGCACCGAACGTAAGATTCAGCCGCATCAGGCCACATTGCCGAAGATTCAGTTATATTGTTTTTTGAGAAGACCAATTATGTTAGCGACCCATACCCAGTGCAGAGCCAGTTGGCATCTAGTACTCATTCCATTTATCGTCTTGCTTCTGGCAGTTCCTTTTGTGGTCAAGGCAAATTGGATAGCCCTTCATCTAAACAACGAAACGACCGATCCAGAGTCGGCTCTCGTCCAGATCGGCCTTTGGGCCGCACAATCGGGGGCCCTATATCCCTCTCTGACGGAGACACCATTTACTCCTGCTCCTCATGGGCCTGCCTACTACGAATTATTGCGTATCCTTGCGAGCCCCGCTCCATACGATTTTCAAGCCCTCGAGTATAAGGCCCGCCTACTGTCCTTCTTAATGTACTTGCTGGTGTGCGTCGAGTTGTCTGTCATAGCCCGCCGACTCGGAGTACCGATGCTGCTCTGTTTAATTCCAGCAGTCACCCTCTTTACGGTACCTGCTTTCTATCCCTGGAGTGCCACTGCCCGCCCTGACATGATCGCTCTGTTCCTGAATGTCACGGGTATCCTCTGCTTTTGCTGGCACTCCCAAACCAATATCAGAAACATCTTCGTCGCGGGAGTCGTGGCTGGTGCTGCAGTGGTCTTTAAACAATCCATGGCAGCGGCTGTGTTGGCGATTGGCTTAGCCTTACTATTACATCGCCATTGGAAAGATGTGGTCGTATTGTGCGTCTCTGCCACAATCGTCCCGCTTGGAGTGATCGGCTGGCTTTTGTATCGCCGAGAACCGTTGCTCGCCGAGATGCTTATCATGCGTTTGTTTGCACTAGATGCGCTCTCTGCGGCACACATGGTTATTGACATGCTGAGGCAGACCCCCTCGTACCTGGCAGTTATTAGTTTGGGAACGTGCGGGTACATTGTAGTGTGGGGAAAAAGGTCCCTTCGCTTCCAGGTGCTTGTGTTGTACTGCAGTTTGGCCTGGTTGATTGGAGTCCTCACCATGCTAAATGTAGGAGCGAACGAGAACTATTTGCTTGAGGGTTGGTCTGCGTTTGCCTTGCTTGCGGCATTCACGGTGGACGAGGTTCGTCTCAGCTGGGAAATAATCCCTGGAACAGTGCGATATGCACTTGTCTTGTTATTGCTCTTTACAATACCGTGGCAAGCCTTAACCTGTGTACGTCTCAGGCATGAAGCCGTGGACCGTCATGTATTGGAGTTGGTGCACGGCAGGAGAGTGTTCTCTGATTCGCCTTACCTTTCAACGCAGGGAACAGTTCCGGAGCTTCTCGATTCCTATACGACCACTCAACTAGAGCTCCATGGTCGATGGTCGTCTTTGGCCATTCAGGATCAGCTTAAGCGTGGCTGGTTTGATCTGGTGATATTAGGTTATGCCAATGGCATAATCGGCGGCGACTATCGCGGTTATCCTCATCTCGACGAGGAAATAAAGAGGTCTATTGAGGCCCGATATAAACCTCTATGTGTACTCAAGCGCGATCAGTCAGTAAAGGACAGTGGGTTCGTATTATTTGTACCGAGAGGTGAAGATCGGACCCATGAGAATGATCTACAGATCAAAGAGGCTTGTATGTCCGATCAACCCGGCGCGAGCCTTCACATACAGTTGTTCGAGCAGTTGTTTGAGCCACCTATCGCTGAAAAACCATGAAACGATTCTGATAGGGAGCAGCAAATGCCGCTACTGGTCGATAAGTGACCTTTGAGCGCCCGCTTCTTTCCGCGAGAGAGCCTTTAACCGAGTTTTGAATCCCATATGAGATGCGTTCGCGGGACGGAATCAGCGCACAGTTTCTCGCCGTCGCCGACATCGACCGGTCGGCTCGCTTCTGTGAGAAGGTCTTCGGCGGTCGCATTTTGAGCCGAGGCGACAGCGAAGGCGCGCAAGCGTAATTTCAGATCGCGAATACGTGCTGAAGTACTTCAATCTGACAGCACGGCTATCCCGCTTGACGTGTCGCTTGGAGCGCCGCTCATCCCGAAGACGAGAACGCCTCTGGTGGCATGTATGCGTTCTCCGGGGCGATGTATCACTTAATCCACGCCTGTTTGTCGATTGTCCCCACAGTGTGCCTGATTTGGCTTATCCGCACTTACACGAGTCTCAGTCGGTACAATGCATCAACTTGACGCGATGCGCTCGAGGGTTGCCACTGCATCGATAACGCCGTTCTCCGCGCGCATCGTCTCGCCCAGCGCTCGGGCGCGGTTTCGCACCCGGGCGGCGGCGAAGTCGAGAGCGCTGGCGAATGCCTCAGCCTCGGGCCGTCGGCCGTCCACAGCGGCCGGCACCACGCCGGCCAGGCGCAAGCGTTCGGCCCAGAAGAACTGGTCGCCGGCAAACGGGGTCACGATGGAAGGCACGCCCGCGCGTGCGGCGGAGTGCGAGGTGCCAGAGCCGCCGTGATGGGTAACCGCGGCGGTGCGTGGGAACAGCCAGTCGTGCGGCGTGTCGCCGATGGCGAGAAAGTTGTCCGGAAGTGCCTTCGGATCGATGCCGCTCCAGCCGAGGAAGAACAGCACGCGTCGGCCGGTCATCGCCTTGATCAGCGCATGTAGCAGCCGTGCGTTGTCGAAGCCGGTCATGCTGCCGAAGCCGATGTAAATCGGGGCTTCTCCGGCAGCGAGGAAGCTCGCCAGCGCCGGAGGCGGCATCCAGGCAGGGCTCCGCCGCGCCAGCCATTGCCCGCACAGGTGCACGTTAGCCGGCCAGTCGACAGGCGTTCACGAAGCCGTGGCTAGCGCGATTGAGCTGGCGCGGCACCCACTTGAGCGGCAGAAACGGCGAAGGGAACGCAGCGGTCGGCGTAATCGGGATCATGCCGGCGCCGATGGCCGTGGCGCCCAGGTATTCGGCCGCGGAGAAGCCGACAAAAGCGGCCAGCCCCGCCACCAGGATCGCATCGCGGCCCTCGCCGGCCTCGATGATGGTGCGCAGCCAGGATTCGGCATTCTCGTTGGCGATCCTCGCCATCGCGCGTGCGGTGTCGCTGAAGCCGCCGCCCTTGGCGACTGTGCCAACAATGGCATGGTCCCGACTGAGAGTGCCGCGAATATCGCCGGATAGCGCGGTAGTCGGCACGCCGAGCAGTCGCGCCTCGTGACCGGCATCCATCAGGCCACGGCACAACGCCGCGAACGGGCACGCATCGCCCTCGGTGCCATACGTCGCGATGGTGAACTTCATGAGCCCTTCTTCTTGGGTTTGGGCGATGACTGGGAGATGCCTTGGCGGGAACCGGCGCACCATGCAGGAACAATCCCACTGCCGCGGCGAGTTCTTTGCGCAGCCTCAGTTTGTTCGCCGCTCGCCGTTAGTCCTTCGCCGCGGCCTCCAGCGCAGCGATGTCGAACTTCACCATCTTCATCATCGCAGCCATCGCTTTGGGATGCTTCAGGATCTCGCCAATCTTCTCCGGCACGATCTGCCAGCACAGGCCGAACTTGTCCGTCAGCCAGCCGCAGGCCATGGGCTTACCCCCCTTAAGCAGCCTGTCCCAGTAGCGGTCGATCTCGGCCTGGTCCTTGCACGCGACGGAGTACGAGAAAGCCGGCGTGAGCGCCTGCGCGAGGCCACCATTGAGGAACGTCATTTGCTGGGCCCATAAGTTCGATGGTAATGGTTGCGATCTTTCCGGCCAGCCAGGGCCCCACGCCGCTCGAATGCAGCTCGCCCACCTTCTTCGCTTCCGTGCTCTCAGGAAGAAGAAGTTGATCATTTGCAGCGCGAAGGGCGGAAGCCAAGCAAATAAGTACACGATCCTGTTGGGCGCCGACAAGGAAAGTAAGCCGCCCGTCAATGCCGCAGCCGTACAAGTCATTGCACCGGCTCCAGTAGAGGCCTCCCTCGAGGATCTGATCGGTGCCTCCTACCGGCCGGTCAATAAACAGGAACTCGCCGAGATCCGCTGAGGCTTCCCGGATGAAACCGACATGCGGAAGGCAATCCAGCGGCTGAAGCAGGCCGGCGGTGTGGCTGCCGAAATGCGCGTCGATTTCCTGATCGCGGCCCTAAAGACATACGCTTAGCACGAAGCCCACCGGGTGGGCCACGCCGCCGCGGGCAGCCCCGACTCCGCATGCCATTCGCCGCGATCGTCAAGAAGGGGCAATTGTGTTTACAGGCACATCTTAAGCCGTTGAAACAGAAAGGGTTGAATGTTCTGCAACCGACTGCCATGGCTGAGCATATGTCTCCATAGGACATAAAACCTATTCGATTATGGTCTACATATCGATATGAAGGGTTGTAATATGGGTACTATAGAGTCCAGCACCACGAGAAGGAGACGCTGGATGCCGGCAGTTGTCGAGAGGCGGGCGGCCAAATCTGTTAAGGTTGCCGTTGACTTTCCAGATCCGCTGTTCAGGGAAACGGAGCAGGCAGCGCAGGAATTATCGACCAACCGAAGCAGTCTAATTCGATCCGCGGTCGAGCTGTTCTTGCGGCAAAGAAGACGGCAAAAACTCGAAGACGCAATAGCCGAGAGTTTCCTGGCGAACCGCGATCTCGACCAGCAATTGGTGGATGAGTTCAAGCATGTGGATGCAGACGCGGACCTCAGCATTTGATGCCTAAGTGTAATCGTGGTGACGTTCTCGCTGTGAATCTGGATCCTAGCATCGGTAGGGAGTATATGAAGACCCGTCCCTGTCTTGTCGTTCAAAGCGATCTACTGAACAGACATTCTCAAACGGTAATCGTCGCGCCGATCACTGGGGCTGAGAACACAAAGGGCGGCCCGACATATATTTCCATTGCTCAGGGCGAAGCCGGGCTTCCGAAGGACGGCCTCATTGTATGTCATCAACTTCGAATCGTCGATGAGTCCCGGTTCGGCAAGATCTACGGCCACGCGAAACCCGAGACAATGCTGAAGGTAACCGAGGCGCTAAAGATCGTGCTCGATATCTAAGCGATCTGGTGGCCCGCGCACACCGAGCAGGGGCAAGAGCGGCGGCCGAAGCCCCTGCCGTTTTCGCCTCTTATCGGAACAATGCTGCCGACACATGGCAGAATTCGGCCAGCTTGCGGATATGCGCCTTGCTGGGTTCGCGTTTGCCGGCGAGTACCTTCGGAAGCCACGCTTCGGGAGCCGAAGTTCGGGAGTAGATCGGCTTGCCGAAGATGGCGCCATTGCATGAGGAATCCGATCATTTGGTGCGGGGGCACCTGGGGAAGTGTGTAGTGCGAGTCATCGTAATCCTGGATGATTTTTCCAGAAGATCTCGTAGGGCGGCTTCTTCGGGAGTAAGATCGGCTTTGCGGTCCAGGGACTCCATTGCTTCTACCAAGCGGTCGAACTCCCGTAGCATACGGACGTTGGTCGGGAAATCGGTTTTGTGAGGCCGCCTTCATGCGCACCTTTGGCGCCACTCCCGCTGCAACCGCGCCGCTAAGGCCGCGAAGCAGAGACCCTGCGATCGCTCGAACTTTCGCTTGCCAACGCGGTGGTATGGCCGGTCGGCTTTCGCGGGATTTCAGTGTGAGCAGTTTCCGATGCCGATGGTTTCGGGCTCGGGGTTTTTGTCGTCCAGTTCTTTACAGGAGAACCCGGAGTGCCCCGGCGCCAGAAGGGCTGCCGTGGTCCGCTGGAGCCGCAGATCTGGGGCTCCGATCTCACCCGCCCAAGACTGACAGCGGCCAAGGGAAGAAAAGGTCCAAGGGAAAGAAACCGCAGGTTGCGTTCCCTTGGGCTGAGGCCTAAGAGCTGAATGCCCAGCTACAAATCCTCTGATGCTCGCTATCAACCCTTCATGCCTGGGACAAGCTGCAACACTTTTCTGTGACCACCGGGCCGGAGGTGTGTGCGGCCGAGTCGTCAACGCGCTTCGTCGGGCAACCGGGCCAGCAGCGCGTCGACGAACGCCCGTACTTTCTGCAACACGGCAGCCGCATCAGTCACAGATGGCTCGTCAACATCGCCCGGGTACCGGAACATCCAAGCAATATTTCGTGAACTCCACTACCTCGTCAATAAGCGGCTCCAGCGTCTGGTCCAGTTCGACCGCTTGCTTGCCCAGTCTTCCCAGATCGTGCGTCTTGGGGAACGGCTGATCATGCCAAGACAGAAAGCCCTTCAGTGCTTTCTCTGCTGCTTGCTGGCAGTGGTACAACGCATCTTCAGGTGCTGGCGGTTCGGCGGCTAGATCTATCTGGGCACACCGGAGGTCTTTATGGGCCTTCTCAAACCAAGAGAGGGTGTCCGCGCGGCGCCGCACGTCAGGCTGCATAGAGCAGTTTCCCCTCTCGCGCGATGGTCGACGGCAAAGACGCCTTCAAATGTAGGCGATCTTCAAAATTCGAATGGGTCCAAACCAATACGTCAGTCGCTACACCAAGCCGCCAAATCGCCTTATAGGCTCTGCCGCTATCACGAAGAAGCGCAGGCGTATCGTCGGGAACGACTACCATCAGATCGTAATCGCTGTCTGGGCCGGATTCTCCACGGGCGGTGGAACCAAACAAATAGATCTGCTCAGGCCGATACAGCTCTCGAAGCCGGTGGACGACCTCGGCCAGTATTGGATCGTCCGCGGATGGTACGAAGGTCTGAGAGAACGCTTCCGGCATGTTTGCCACTCCCAGTTTGCCACAACTCCGCGTCTCTGACGTTGTCAGGTCCTTCACTCCACCTTCCCCGGAATGATAGCCTTTGCAATCCAGTCCAACGCTTCCAGGATGTCGTGCAGGCGCTGCTCATCACGCCGCATAGATCAACCGTGCCTCGGCCAGCACGCCGGGCCGGATGAGCGGCTTGAGTGCAAGCTTAATGGCAAGATCAACGCGGCGGCCGAGCAGTGCACCGATATCCCGCGTCATCGCCGAGACGCCCAATAGTCCCGGACGCAGATGGCAAGGAAATCGCATCCGAGAGGGCGGCCAGGAGGCAGCATCGCGGCAGGCGCTTCGTCGATGCCACCGGTTTCAAAGGGCAGCGGCCGAACCACGAAGTCCCCTTGAGTTGTTTGCCCGGAGGGCGCGCGACGTCCTGTCTCTGAGGTTCAACCTTACTGAGCCAGGATTTCCTCCACCCTCTTCTTTAGCGCCGGAAGATCGCGCTCGATCACATTCCAGACAACTACCAAGTCGATGCCAAAGTATTGATGCACGATCACATTTCGGAGCCCCGCGGCCAAGGCCCAGACGTCAGCCGGGTATTTGCTCCGAAAGTCCGTCGAAAGTGACCGGCAAGCCTCGCCGATGATCATCAAATGATGCACGACCCAGGTTTGAAGGAGCTCCTCACTTGCCAGTGCCTGCCGCCCGCGGACGGCATACTTCTCGATCCGTTCAATAGCCTCAAGAACATCACGGAGCCGCTCCCGATCATCCCTCATAGAGGCACTGCCTCTCGGAGTACTCGATCTCGGATGCGGGGACGGAGTCCTCGTTCGGTGACCACGTCCACGTGAGAATGGAGCGCTGTCTCCAGATCGATCAGCAGGCCGCTGAGATCAAACAAGCTACGGTCAGGTTCCAGGTCCACTAGAAAATCTATGTCGCTTCGCTCATCGTCGTCGCCGCGTGCCACCGAGCCGAATACACGGACATTTCGCGCTCCACGTCTCGCCGCAAGAAGAAGGATCTCTTCGCGCTTTGTGGTCCGGAGTTCGTGCAACGTCATCGCATCTCCATTCTCCCTCTAAACAAGTCCCTGCGCACCGCCAGTCGCCCGCGTAGCCGATTGTCCTTCTCCAGGGTGGACTTCGCCGAGATGGAGGCAAACGCTCTCACGCAGACTTCCTGTTCCAGTCCCGCTGCAACCGCGCCGCTAAGGCCGCGAAGCTGAGAGCCTTCGACCGCTCGAATTCTCTCTTGCCAACGCGGTGGAATGCTGCTGGAGCCTTAGTGTGGCAGTCCGAGCACAAGGGTACGCAGGAATAATCCGAGGCCTTCATCGACATACCTCCGTCCATTCCAGTATGCGCAGCCTCGGATCGCCCTTCGACGCCGCACGCGCAGCAGGCTAAGGTCCGAATCCAGTCTTTATATCCTTCATCGCGTAGCGGACCCTTGCGGAGTGGTCCGGAGCGTGGGCCGATACGTTCGCGTTGGGGCAGCTTGCGGCCTAAGAGCGCATGGGCAAGGTACGCCTCTAAGTGTTTCCCGGTGAGCATAGGTTGACGAGGGAGTGGACGCGCCCCGCAGCGAAGCGCGTCCACAATGTGGGTGATTACGCGACGAACGACAGCTTGGAGCGTTGGATGTAGGCCGAGATGAGCAACGCCTTCACCTCTTCCGGCTTGATGCGTCCCTGGTACAAAGTCAAGCTCCGCTCCAGGACCTGGGCGAACGCATCCACGAGTCCATTAGCCTCCGACACCAGTGCGCTGCCCGCCGGCTTTCGGGGGATTTCAGTGTCAGCAGCTTCCGAGGCCGATGGTTTCGGGCTCGGGGTTTCCATTGTGGGGAGTACCAAGGTCCCGTTGGGCTGCTCTCCCGCGACCCGCGCGATGGCCCAGGTGGGGGGCTCACCTTTCTCTCCGGGGGACCTGGTAACGCTGAACGATTCGCGGACGTTGATGCCGAGTGTTTCGATTCGGCCGGCGACTTCGGGGTCGAGGAACATCACGCGGCCATCGGTGAGCGTGAACATCACGCGTTCACCATACTGGCTGCTGACGATTCTGCCTTGCGAATACTTCAAGGCCACGGTTACAGGTGCGTTGGGTGGGAAGTCCACGACGTCACGGTGTGGGCGGTTGTTGGTTGCGGTTGCCATATCGTTTGATTACCTCCGACCATTCCGGTTTCGGCCCCAGCTCGTCAGGGAGGGCCGGACGGAATCCGCCCGGCAGGGCATTGCGCGGCACGGAGCCTTCGAGATCATCCGTGTCCCGCAGGTGCCGCCGCGGCGCTTCCGCCCCTTCGTCTCTCAAGCCACCTCCAACTGCGAAGGCGCACGGCCTTCGGACTGCGGTGGAATGCGTGCGGGCAGTTCCAGGGGTTCGCATTCGGCGGCACAGGGTCCGCAGCAGTGCAAAGGTATCTCGGTTCCATCCGGCACCGATACCAGGTGGTCGATGCAGAACGTCTGGCCGCATCCATCGCAGTGGAACTGATCGCAGCACGGGCAGAGCATCTGGCCGCATCCCGCACAGGGGTGGACCTCCAAGAAGACATAGCCACCGTCTGAGTCGTATTCGACCGGAAGACGTTCAAAGAGCGTGTCGCAGGTGGGGCAAGAGCCGAACAGCCGGTCGTACGGCTAGCGGGGGGTGATCAGGTGATAGAGAATCCGGGCCATTCCACAGGGTGCTCGTGCAGTACCGGGCGAACTGCAAAGACCGAGGGTTCCAGACGACTTCGCCGCGGTCGTCTACGTTGATCCAAACCGTGGCTCTATCGCAAGGGGTTTTTCGGCCACGTCGCCACTTTCCCGGCCAGTAATGCGCCTGTCAGAGGTACTAGTACCATAAAAAAGAGCAAAACCTTTTGCACCATTTTCGCCTCAGATCTGCTTATTGCGTATGACATTTAGGTGTTCCCCGGAGACGCCTTTTAGTACTTTTAGACCTTTGTTCCATTGACTTTAGGACCTGCAACTCTTAATATCACTCTTTGCTCACTTGCGTATGTCATCGACATACGTTGGGCGTTCGATTTCCGTTTGATCCTTTCAGGTAGGTCCCGCCAATGGGACTTTTATGGCGGTAGCTTGTGTGGCCGACTGACGAACTGCAGAGGAAATGATGTCTTTGATTGATCGCGGCGGCAACCCTGAATTCGAAGTAGGTGGATCTCCGCCGCCGGAACACGACAATCTGGCTTGGTACGCACTGCAGATCCAATCCAAGCTAGCGAGCCTCGCTTCGGCGACGTTATGCGGCAAGGGATACGAAGCATACCTGCCGTTGTACCGATCCCAGCGTCGCTGGTCCGACCGGGTGAAACAGCTCGATTTTCCCCTTTTCCCGGGTTATCTTTTCTGCCGATTTGACGTAAGCGACCGCTTGCCCATTCTGACCACCCCCGGCGTGATCAGCGTTATAGGTGCCGGCAGGGTTCCGATCCCAGTTGCCGACGAAGAGATCGAAGCCGTCAGGGCGATCCTTCGTTCGGGGCTTGCAGCGCAGCCGTGGCCGTTTCTCCCGGTCGGATCTAAGGTGTATATCGCGCAAGGGCCTTTGGCGGGCTTGGAAGGCATCATTACCAACGCGGAGAAGGTCTATCGTCTGGTAGTGTCCGTTACCCTGCTGCAACGTTCCGTTGCCGTCGAAATCGACCGCGAGTGGGCCCTCCCCATCGCTGATCGCAGTAGGCCCAGCAGCGCGCCCCTTCTTGAGCGTACGCGATTCGTGGCACGAAGTGCTTAAAGAGAAACAAGACGACAAGCGGAAGCCGCTCCGCCCGCGCAGTCGTAACCGTCCTGCCTCGCTACTAAATACTGAAGGCCCCTCCATGCCTGAAATAGTCTGCAAAAGAAAGATGATCAGTCTCCGACTTTCCGATGCGGAATACGAAGTCCTCAAAATGCGTTATCGGGACTACGGTGCACGTAACGTCTCCGATCTAGCACGCCTGGCGTTGCAGCGCATTATGAACGGTTCAGATGGGTTCGAAGAGAGTTCTGCCGACAAGCTGGCTAAACTCGACGACCGGGTCCGCGCTCTCGAGTCGCGTGTCGCGCTAATGATGCAGGGGGAAGAGTCATTGTCATGAGATCCGCGGACCACATCTGTCGAATCCTCTGCGTGGCATTTTGCCTCGCCCTGCTCGCGGTACCGCACGTCTCCGCACAACCGCCGGCCGCTGCGACCTCAGCCTCCGGCTATGTTCTCGGACCAGACGACCAGATCGTGATCCGCGCTCTCGAAGGTCTGGACCTCGGCGACAAACCAGTCCTTATCGGAACCAACGGCAACATTACGCTGCCGCTGATCGGACGGGTTCAGGCCGCCGGACTCACCGTCGAGCAACTCGAAGCCGAGCTCGCCAGCCGCCTCAAGACTTACGTGCAGGAGCCGCAGATCTCGGTCACCGTGACCGAATTTCGCAGCCAGCCCGTCTCCGTCTTTGGTGCCGTCACCACACCGGGTGTCGTGCAGCTTCGGGGCCGCAAAACGCTCTACGAAGTCCTCTCCATGGCTGGAGGCCCGCGCGAGACCGCTGGTTCGACCGTATCCATCGTTCGTCTGTTGGAAAATGGCCCCATTCCGCTGCCCGGCGCCGGCCCTGACCCCACAGGACGCTATAGCAGCGCCGACATCGACTTGCAGGAAATCCTCGACGGCAAAAACCCTGCAGCCAACATTGAAATCAAGCCCCACGATGTGATCTCCGTCTCACAGGGCAATGCCCGCATGGTCTACGTTGTGGGTGATGTGCAGCGTGCCGGTGCTTTCAACCTGGGCGGCCAGCGCACGGTCTCCGTGCTCAGTGCACTCTCGCTCGCCGGAGGGTTAGGACATACCGCTAGGCCAGAACAAGCCAAGATCTTCCGGCCAGCTCCGGATCGGCAAAAACACGAGGAGATCGCAGTGAACATCAAGCAGATTCTCGCCGGGAAAGCGGAAGATATCGGATTGCGACCGGAAGATGTTCTGGTCATCCCGACCAGCAGCCGTAAAGTCTTCGGCACTATAGTTCAGGGAACCCTCGCCGGCGCGGTCAGTGCCGCAATCTACGCGGGAGCGGTAGCGCATTAACGAACACGCCATGAGCGACCAACCACTGCTGAACGGCCCCGGTCAAACGCCGGTCTCGAATAGGAACGGTGCAAACCATCTACCGGCGCGGATGCCTTACCTCGACGCGGCGCAGCCCATGACGATGGACGACCAGGGCCCCGGCCTGCTACTCGAATACTGGGGGATGCTCCGGCGCCGGAAAGGCACGCTCCTGCTGATCGCGTTCCTGGGACTCCTCGGCGCGGTGCTTCTCACGCTTCCGCAGACTCCCGTCTACCAGGCGCGGACCACGATCGAGATCCAGAACCTGAACCAGAACTTCCTCAATATGCGCGAGGTGAACCCCACCGCCGACGAAGCCTCCGCGAATCCGCTCGAGACCGACCTCCAGACGCAGGTCAACATCCTCCAGAGCGAATCCGTCCTTGGACGGGTCATCGCCAAACTCGACCTGGGGACGAAACTGCTTGCAGCCAAGGACAAGGACCGCCTCTCCGCCTGGAGGAAAGCCTTGCGTCTCCCCGAGGCGAAGCCGGCCTCGACCGGCGAGGATATTCTGCGCACGGTGGCCCGGAACCTGAAGGTCCGCACGCAGGCCAACACGCGCATCGTTGAAATCCTCTACGACTCTACCGACCCGGTCCTGGCGGCCGACATCGCCAACACCTTGACGTCCGAGTTCATCGGCCAGGATCTCGCGTCCCGCTGGCAGACTACCCAGAAAACGGGCGAGTGGCTCACCGGACAGATGGAGGATGTTCGCATCAAGCTGGAGAAATCCGAAGAGCAGCTTCAGGCCTACGCCAGCACCGCGGGCCTTCTGTTCACCTCGGAGAAGGACAATGTCGCTGAGGAGAAGCTGCGCCAGCTTCAGCAGGAACTCTCCAAAGCCCAGGCAGATCGCGTTGCCAGGCAGTCGCAATACGAACTGGCGACCAAGACACCCACGGATTCGCTTCCAGAAGTGCTCGATGATGCGACGCTCAAGGACTACCAGGTCAAGCTCACCGACCTGCGCCGCCAACTTGCCGAACTTTCCTCCACCCTGACCCCGGCCCATCCATCCGTGAAAAAGGTACAGGCACAGGTAGCTACCCTGGAGGCGGCCCTGGAGAAGGAGCGGGCCAATGTGACGCGGCGGATCCAGAACGAATTCGAATCCGCCCAGCGCCGGGAGAAACTACTCGCCGCAAGCTACGAGGCCCAGGCCCGCGTGATGACCGAACAGGCTGCCAAGGTGGCGCACTACGACATCCTCAAGCGCGAAGTGGACAACAACCGCCAGATGTACGACTCCATGCTTCAGCATGTTAAGGAGGCCGGAGTCGCCTCTGCGCTTCACGCCAGCAATGTGCGGGTGATCGATCCGGCCAGGCCGCCTATGAGGCCGTATAAACCGAACCTCTTACTGAACTCCATCCTCGGTCTATTCGCCGGCGGCTTTTTCGGAATTGTCTTTGTCGTCATGCGGGAACGCGCCGACCGCAGCATCCAGGCTCCAGGCGAGGCCTCGCTGTATCTCGACGTGCCTGAATTGGGCGTGATCCCTTCGGCCCATGCGGAACGCAGCCGCAGCTTTGCGTACTATCGCGAGGTCAGGGGTACGGAGAAAACGGAAAAAGAGGATTTGAAGACCCCGGTGGAGCTGGTCACCTGGCAAAGGAGACCTTCGGCGCTTGCCGAGTCCTTCCGCTCCACCCTGGCTTCTATTCTGTATACCGGGGAGAACGGCAACCGGCCCCGCGTGATCGCGCTGACCAGCGCTGGGCCTCGGGAAGGCAAGACGACGGTTGCGAGCAACCTGGCCCTGGCGCTGGCGGAGATCGGCCGCCGGGTCCTCCTGATTGATGGGGACCTGCGCAGGCCGCGGTTGCACGAACTTTTCAAAGTTTCCAACGCGTGGGGACTGAGCGACCTTCTGGAGGGAACGAAGCCGCCCGAAGGATCAGAGGCGATGGTGTTCGGGACGGGTTATCGCGACCTCTATGTGCTGCCCGCCGGCTCGGTGGCTTCCAGCATCTCTAACCTGCTCAACTCGCCACGTGCACTGGAGCTCCTGCAACGAATGCGGAAAGAGTTCGACATGGTGATCATCGATACGCCCCCCATGCTCCAGATGCCGGACGCACGGGTCCTGGGACGGCTGACGGATGGCGTGATTCTGGTGCTGCGTTCAACCCGAACCACCAAGGAGACCGCAGCCGCGGCCAGCCAGCGGCTGGCAGAAGACGGAACTCGGGTGCTCGGAACGGTGCTGAACGAATGGGATCCGCGGAAGGCGAGCCATGCGGGTTACGGATACGGGAATTACGGGTACTCCTATCACGGGCACGGGGAATAGAGCGGCCGTGCCACGGCTACGGGGCGGCCGGAGCGGAGCGGAGAAGCTGGAGCTCGTGGAGGGCGCGGTAATAGGAGCGCTCGAGGGAGTTCTGATAGCGGACCAGCTTGGCGAGGGCGTTAGCGCCGCCGGCATCGCGGATCCAGGCCAAGGCGATGGGGTCGGAGGGGCGGGATTCGTCAGAAGACAGCGGGGGTTCCTCATCGGTGCGCAGCACGCAAGCCTTGAGGGAGCGGAAGAGGTCGGTATTATCGGAGCGCAGGCCGGCGTGGGCACAGAGAACGCGAGATTCCATGGCGGCGAGGCGCTGGAGGCGCCAAGAAGCGAGCACCATGCGATCGACCAGGAACTCTTCGGCCTGGGAGGAGGGCCGGTAGAGGCGGCGGAACCGCCTGCGGAGCCGGGCGAAGGCGGCGGCATCCTCGCCGGGCAAGAGGATATCGGCGGCGAAGGCCCCATGCCAAAGGGGATTGAGGCGAACGACGGCCTTACCGGCCGGGGTCCTGGGGCCGGTGGATTTGAGGGCGTTGCGGCGGTTGGCATCGATGCGGGCTTGCGAAGTCATAGGGTTTTTGGAACGGGCACGGGGTTTCGGCCGGGGTTGAGAAGGGGCATTCCCACCGGGGCGGAGCGGGCCGCGGACCGAGAGGCCGCAGGCGCCCGCCAAACGGCGGCGAGGCGGGCCGGCGCTCCGGGCAAAGGAAACGCGAATTTTGCGGAACAAAGCCAAGCAGCGGTCAGGGGGTAACGCGGCCGCGGGGCGGGTTGTTCCAGCGCCTGGCGATGCGCCGGGCCGGCGTATAAGGACCGGGGAGCAGAGGAAGACCGAGGTGGAAGCGGAGGACGGGATCGTACGGCTCGCCCCGGGAAAGCGAAGCGTCGCGCTGGGCGGCGAGGAGGCGATCGGGATCGAGGCGAGGATCGCGATACCCGGGATCAGGCGCGGGGGGCTCCTGGTAACCGAGTCCGCCGGGGGCGATGCGGCAGATCTGTGCGCCGGCGGCGGGCGAGTTGACGGCTTTCAGCTCGAGGCCGTGGCGGACGGCGAGCGAGCCGGAAAGGACCGGGCCACAATAAGCGATGCCGACCCGATCGACGCCAGAGTGACCCCGGTTCATTTTGGGATCGGGCCGGTATTTGGCGAAGTATGCAGTGACAGACATGAGAGCAATAGCCTCCGTATGGAGTGTGGCAGCGGAGGAGCGAGCGGAACGGGCGCCGGAAGGCGGGGAATCAGGGCAAGCGGTTTGGATTCGGAAGCTTACGAAAAATGCAATCCGATGTGAACGGGAGCATTCCCAAGACGACCCTGGCTCAAATTCCGGTGGTGTCTCCGGCCCGGACCACGAAGGAGAGTGCGACGGCTGCCGCGAGCCTTTGGCCGGCACCCCGCCACCGGAATGACGCTTTCTCTTTCGTACGAAGGAAGTTGAAGGTCCGCCTAACGGAATTGGGGGACGCTGAGTGCGACGTTGCCAGTCGTATTTGATGGAGAGGTTATCACGTTTGCCGCTTGTTGCTGGGTTAGGATCCGTGGACTGTAGAGATGACAGACGATTTCGAGAACGCCACGCTGGCAGAGCCTGACACCGCCATCTGTGCCGCGACGGCAACTGATCCGCGCCATGCGCGTCACCAGCGGACGCGGCGAATCTTCTCCGCATGGGCTAGCTCCGTGCCGTCGAAGGCGGTGACGCTGTTCGTACAGCTTATTGCGATTCCGATTGTGTACCGCGCCATCGGACCAGCACAGTTCGCCGCTTATGCCGCCGTGACCTCCTTTGTATCGATCCTCGGGTTCCTCAATCTCGGAATGGGAGGGGCACTCGTTACCCCTCTCGCTCTGGCTGCCGCTGACAAAGACCGGTTTCGCGAAGCGAGCCTTCTTGGTTCGGTGCTCACTCCAGTCATCGCCCTTGCCATCGCTGGTCTGGCTATAGTGCTCCCCGTGCTCTCAGTTTCGCCGCTCCAGACGGTGTTTGGGCTTGCGGCCACCGCAGCGCCCGGGCCGGCGCTCCGGGCAGCGGCGGTGCTCGCTTGCATCGGAATTTTCATTGCCGTTCCGCTTTCGGTCGTTGAGAGTGTGCGTCAGGGCTACCAGGAGTTGCACATCAACAACCTCCTAAATGCCTTATCCAATGTAATTCTATGTTTGGGACTGCTTTCGGTTTCGTGGTTAAAGCCGACGCTGCCAGCATTTGTGGCGGTGATGGCCTTCGGGCCGCTCCTCGGGCGCGTTCTCAACGCTGCGCTTCTCTTTCACCAGCGTCCCTATCTGCTGGCCATGCGCCAGGGCTTTTCGTGGTTACAAATGCGGCGCCTCGTCCGGGACGGGATAAGCTATGTGGGCGCTGCCGCTGTTGCGAGTGTGTTGCTGTACCAGTGGCCAGTCTATTACATGGCGCGCGCGCGTCCTCCGCTCGAGAGTTCCAGATTTGCCGTGTTTGTCCAACTCGTCCTAATCACTCTGTCTTTCGGCACAGGTTTAGCACTGCCACTTTGGGGGGCCGTTGCGGACGCGTTTGCACGCGCAGACTACCCCTGGGTCACCAAGCTAACGCGGTGGGCACGTGTGGCAGCCCTTGCCTATGGCATTTGTGCTTTGGCAATGTTCGGCTTCAGGGCAAATGTTGTTCTGAGTTTTTGGCTTCGCAGACCGTTTGATGCAGGCAGGGGACTTTGTTGGCTTGGCGGATTCTATGTCCTCTTGGCTATCTGGGAGAATGTGCACTGGCCCATCGCTCTCGGCCTCGGGGCCATGAGGGCTGCCTCGAACGCGGTATTTTGGCGGGCTGTCGCCTTCGCCGCATCCGTTCCCCTTGTCATTTCCCATGGGGCTGCAGGCCTGATGGCTGCGCTCTGCACTTCCGTCATCGCCATCACAGCTTGGTACTATCCAGTGCTCTTGGCGCGAACCTTTCCTGCCCAACGCCAAACTGTGGAGGTTCAGGAATGACAACAGAACGGCACATCGGCTGCTTATGTGGGCGGCTTCGGGGCCGCGACGATTCTGACCGTTTCATTTGGCCTAAAGCATGGGCGAGATGCCCTCACAGCAAAGTGCCGGGGCGCTCAGACAAAGGAGGGTCTGAAAGAAGTGCGGAACAAACGTGCGGGCCGATGCACAAAACCCGAAACAGCAGCGAGGTGCGCAACGATGCCTAAACCCACCCTTGTCAGCGCGGCGTTGAGTGTGCCGCCTCCAGCCCGCCTACGCGCGGCCAGGGCTCTATGTCGTCCTATGCCGCCAATACTCGCGCAGCGTCTCCGTGAGTGGGTCTATCCCGCGGGCTGCGCCGCAGTGGACAGGTATGCATTCATCGAGAGGGCCGCAACGGGCTCGTTCTTGCAGAGTTCCACCCAAGACTTTCACGGCTATCCCTTTGCCGTGCACGGCTACTACGAGTGGAGAAACGTTGCCCTGTCAATGGCCTTCTGCGGGCCGGGCGACACAATCGTCGAAGTGGGCGCCAATGTTGGCACCGAAACTGTCAGTTTTGCCGATGTCGTGTCGCCCGGAGGAAGAGTAGTCGCGTTTGAACCAAATCCTGCGAATCTCAAGTCGCTTCAACTAACCGCTAGGCTGAACCCAGGGCGAACAGTCGATTTGTTCTCCGATGCGGTGGCTCAAGAATGCGGTATGTTGCAATTCGCCTTGCCCCCGGACGCCCACTCCACCGGAATCGGCCATCTGACCAAAGAAACAAGCGCACATTTGAACACAATCGAGGTTAACTGTGTGACATTGGATTCCCTTGAGAGTCGGCTTTCCCGCGTCAACATGATATTCATGGACGTTGAGGGCGCCGAGCCCCTGGTTCTCCGCGGAGCGCGCACTCTAATCGCGCGACACCGCCCGCCTATCGTCCTTGAATCGGAGCCGCGTTGGCTCGCCCGAGCGGGCTCCAGCCCAAAAGCCCTTATCTCCGAACTTCAGGCACTATCGTACATCCCATACAAGATGGGGCGCTTTGGCGTCTCGCCGATCGGCCCCGCCGACCTCCAGCGTCCGCAAAACTGGCTTTGCCTGCACGCCAGTCAAAGCAAGAAGGTCGCCTTAGCATCCCGTTACATCCTTCGTTGTGCGCTGATGCCATGCTTGCCAGGCTGGAACCCACTTTGTAGGCAGCCCACCGCATGATGCGCGTTCGCTATCCAAGCCATGACGTCTTTTATGTGGGGAATCCTTCTTAGTCGAGCCCCCTCGGGTGTATTATTCAGTTTTTACCGACACACATCGCGACGTGGCCAACAGAACGCCGAAACTTTTCCGCTACTTAGGTAATCGGGGCAGGCCCCGACCTCACCCTCGCCCACAGAGCCCGTATAGAGGAGCCCCGAGTTGGACAGTACGTTAGCACTCATAGTCTTGGGAGCGGCGGGCCTCGTCGTCTTGCTGACGCAGGTCCCTATCGAGTGCACTCTCTTCCTGTACGGCCTCTCCCTTGGATTTCCCGACATTCTACCGCTTGGCACTATGAGCCAGGCTATTAATGTCCGTCTGGACGATTTTCTGGTGGGTGTGCTACTCCTACACGTTGTAACGAATGGATCTACCACCGCGTGGACAAGGTCTCAACGGGCCATCGCAATGTCGATGGCGTTGTTTGCGAGCATTTGCGTTGTGTCCCTGGCACTTACGTTGTGGTCCGATCTAAAACCTGAGCTCTATTTTGTGTACCGATTCGTCGGCACCGCTGTCATGTTCTTTACGCTACTGCGCTCGGTCGAATCGCCGCGGGCGATGAAGTGGTTAGGAACGGGAATGTTGATAGCGGGCTTAGCCCTCGTTGTGCAGATCTTGCCGCGGATTGCAAGTTTTTCACCGACTTCCAGTACATACTACGAGTATAAACACGCGGCCTCGTTCAAAACCTGGAATCCAAACACTTTCGGGCAAATTGCAACAGTTCTGTCGTACTTGGCAGGACTTCGCGCCTTCGGTGTCACACGAGCCGCCAGCTCCCCGCGCTGGGTAATGACCGGAGTTGCGGCTTTCTTCGCTATTTCGCCCGCCATGGTGTTCTCGCGAACGGCGACGGTTTCACTCTTCGCTTCCTGGTGTCTGTTCTTTTTGGTGTCAAGGCGCTGGAAGCAGGCGTTGTGCATGTGTGTAATTGCCGTCACAGCTTTGCTATGGTTCGCTAGTTCGGAGCGTCAGTACGTCGCCGAGGCTACGTCAATTGATGTGACAACGGGAGCGGGCTTCAGCGGCCGCTTCGACCTGTGGGCCGTGGCGCGCGGGTTGCTCGAAGCACACCCGATACTTGGGAACGGCTTCGGACTCGAGACACGTCTGTTCGCGGAGAAGTTCGGTGGCGGCATGTCTCACAATGCCGTACTTTCCATTCTGGTTGAATTGGGTGCAGTGGGTTTGTTGGGGATGGTCGCCGTTCTTATAGCCTACTGGGCTGGCCTCCGCCGTCTAATGAACTGTGCAGGAAGACGCGACGGCCCGGCACTGTTAATGTGCCTACTAGTGGCGGAGTGCATACAGAGCTGCTTTGGATCGGCGCTCTACTGGGAGAAGCCGTGCATCATGGGCATTGCGCTGATCGGCGTATACCTTGGGATCTTCGAAAGAGAGGAAATCAGGTGCAGTCACGTGGCCGACATCAGGATCGAGCGATATTGATGGTGATCGTGGGGTTCCCACCGGCGTTTTCAGGGGCTGCTGAGGCCCTAATTAAGTTGGCTTCCGGGCTGCAGCACCTCGGATTGAACGTGAAGGTGCTTTGCGCCCGACCAAGTGATCAGGCGAGTGAAGGTTCGGTCGGGAGCCTACCTGTAACCTATCTGTCGTCGGGTAGCTGGCGCGACCTTTTTGCCGACGCTCCACGGAACGTCGTTGCATGCTTCGGGTTCCGCTCGGCATGTTACATCTGGCGTCACCGCCAAAGCATTGATGTAGTGCATTTCCACGGCGCCGGAAGGGTAACCGTTTTGCCGTTGCTGGTGGCGAGGGTGCTCGGGCTTCCGACTCTAGCGAAGTTGACGAACATCGATCATGACTCATTGTCGGCCCACCGTCGAAGGCGCGGCGGTAAACTTCTTGTGCGCGTGTTGAGGTTTCTTGACATGTGCATCGCCATATCGCCACTTCTAGCTGAGGATCTTAGTCTATGGGGCTGGCCCAAAACCAAAGCACTGCAAATTCCAAACCCCGTAGATACTGACAAGTTCTGTCCCGCCGAGGTGGCTGAACGAGCGTCACGAAGGCAGGGTTTTGGCTTTGCGGACGATGAGTTTATCTTCTTGTTCATTGGGATCTTGCAGATGAGAAAGGGCCTTGATACACTGGCCGCTGCCTGGATTCAGGTGACACAACGCTTGGGACCCAAAGCAAAACTGGTGCTTGTTGGACCTCACTGCACACACGAAACGGAATTAATGCAAAGGCTTTCGATTCTGCCTAACGCGGTTTTGACGGGAAGGGCAAGCCAAGGCGAGGTCAGAGATTACCTCAGAGCAGCCGACGCATTCGTGTTCCCAACGAGGAGTGAAGGCCTTGGAAACGCCGTACTAGAAGCGATGGCATGTGAACTGCCGTGTATTGCCACAAGAATTGAGGGGATCACAGACTACATGCTCGGAGGCGGTCGCGGCATCTTGGTCGATCCGGAATCTTCCGAGTCCCTGGCTAACGCGATGGTTTGGATTTGTGAGAACAAGGCGAGGTCGAGAGAGTACGGTCAGAAGGCCAGGGTGTGGGCGGTCGCCACTGTTGACACTTGTGTGGTTGCCCGCCAGTACGCATCCCTCTATATGTCCTTACTGGCGCGTAAGTAACCAGCCCGACCCCGCGAATAGGAGCAATCATGGTCCCCGCAGGCGCAGACCGTTGCATTCGCGTACTGATACTGCTGCCGTCGTTCCAACGTAGCGGTCCTGTCAACCGTGTACTGACGCTATGCAAACATCTCGTGGCTGCTGGGGTTGTGCCCGATCTACTGGCGCTGTCCGAGACTCGCGATGAACCGATCCAAACCTGGTTCCAGGACCTTGGCTTGAATACCAGGGTAGCCTCCGCAGACAAATGGAACCTTCGAGCGTGTTTTCACGCGCTGCAAAGTGAACTCATGTCCGATCGCTACCAAGCTCTGCACGCCATGGGGCTTCGCCCGGATATCTTTGCCTCGTTCATGCGCAGTCGCTGGCAAGGCATCAGAATCCTCTCCACCGTGGGATCCACGATCGCCGAAGATCTGGCGTTTGGAATCGGGAGTCTCCGCGGGTACGCCGTCGCGCGTATATGGGCGGCGGCGCTAGCGCGCCTCGACGACGTTATCGCGCTAGCGCCTGGCATTGCGCGCCATCTCGCCGGGCTCGGGGTGCCCGTAGAGAAGATCATCACAATTCCGAGCGGGATAGACACGGAAAACTTCAGGCCGCCGACGGATCCCGAACGAAATCAGGCACGAGTCGCGCTTCGTATCCCCAACGGTCATCTTGTTATTGGTCATGTCGGTCATCTAACCAAGCTTAAAGCAGTTGACGTACTCCTGCATGCGCTGAGATCCCTTCCCAGACACGATTGGGTGTTCCTATCGGTGGGTGGAGGGCCGGACGCCAACGCCTTGCATGCACTAGCTTCGGACCTCGGCATCAATGATCGCGTAATCTGGGCGGGTCGGCACGCCGATGTCAGGCCTTTCTTGGCTGCAATGGACATTTTTGTCTTGCCGTCGTGGACGGAAGGCCTCCCTCGGGCTCTACTCGAAGCCGCCGGCACTGCAATCCCCTCGGTCGCAACCAACATCGATGGCTGCCGGACGATTCTCGCCGACGATAGGTGGCTTTTCCAGCCGGGTGATTCAGCCCAACTAATGGCTAGGTTGACTCCCCTGGTGATGTCCGACGACGTAAGGAAAGGCGCGGGTAAGCGTTTGAGAGAAACCGTCGAGCAGCGGTTCTGTGCGACGGCGACCGCGAAGCATTACAAAGCCTTGTATGCCCGAGCGGGGCTCAATCATGACGCAGGAACCCTGTGCCTACAGGACGCTGAGGCACCGCGGGGTCCTTCCTAATGACCGCCTGCAGGGGGGACAGACTCCCACGTTGTCGAAGTCGCGTTGGAATCTATTCTTCACCAAGCCCATCAGGAATGTGAGCCCGTCACTCTCGCCGAAGGACCGCACCTGCCGCTTACTGAAGTGGTGGTCTTGCTAGGACGGCCCGCTAGAACGGCCACCCGTGCGACTACCCGAGGTCGAGTGTCTGTATGTCTAAATATCGGCGTATTACATGACTCATATACGGTGTCTCGGTTCTGTCAAGCATGTGTACACGTCGTAACAATGCCACTCTGGACGTTCCACAAGGAGTTACTGGATTATGTTTACTGGGCGTGGCAACCTATCCATTGGGCCACTGGGGAATGTATCAACCCGGTATGCCTGCCTCGCGGCAGCAGCCTCTTTGCGGGCGAAAGCGCGGGCTACGCCACTGTGTTTAGTAGGTTTACGCCTGAACCACCCGTGAAGTGCGCCACGGAGGGGCGCTGAGAATAAAAATGTGCGGAATTGCTGGCTTTGTCGGAGATGCGACCGGAGATCTCTCGGTAGATCTCCTGGATACAGTCACGAGAATGACGAACCGTCTTGTACACCGCGGTCCCGATGATTGTGGTATCTGGTGCGATCCGAACGTGCCGGTAGGGCTAGGGCATCGCCGCCTTTCCATCATCGACCTGTCCGCGGAAGGTCACCAGCCGATGCTTTCTGCATCCGGGCGCTATGTTCTGGTGTTCAATGGCGAGATCTATAACTACCGTGATATCAGGCAAGAACTTGAAGGCGTCAATTCGTTTCGCGGAAATTCCGACACCGAAGTCATGCTCGCGGCATTCGAGCGCTTCGGAGTCCGCGGCGCGCTAGAACGGTTCAACGGGATGTTCGCATTTGCGCTGTGGGATCGGCAGGAGCGCGCGCTTCATCTGTCATGTGATCGCTTCGGCGAGAAACCGCTGTACTATGGGCAAATCGGAAACCGGTTGGTCTTTGGTTCCGAACTAACGGCTCTTCGTGCGCATGGTGGCTTGCCCGCCACAATTGATCGAGAGTCACTCGCTCATTATCTGAACTGCGGATATGTGCCGGCGCCGCACTCGATCTTCGTCGGAGTCAGGAAACTTGAGCCAGGAACCTGGATAACGGTTCCGGTGGCGCAGGTGACTTCGTTGCCGGCACCTCAATCCTACTGGTCGGCGCTCAAAACGGCTGACCGTGTCGCTAAGAAAAGACTGGACATGAATGCGGATGAAGCGGCTAATAGGCTTGAAGCACTCCTTGAAGATTCCATTCGGCTTCGAATGATCGCCGACGTTCCGCTAGGGGCGTTCCTTTCCGGCGGCGTCGACTCGTCGACTGTCGTGGCGCTAATGCAGAAGATATCACCTCATCGCGTTCGAACCTTTACGATTGGGTTTGGGGAGAATGGGTTCGACGAGGCCGTTCACGCCCGGGCGATAGCGCGCTACCTCGGAACTGAGCACAACGAGATGTACGTCAGTTCCGCTGACGCTCTCGCGGTCATTCCCCGACTTCCCGAGATCTATGACGAGCCATTTGCCGATTCTTCGCAGATTCCGACTTTTCTCGTTTCCCGTTTCGCCCGTACACAGGTGACAGTTGCTTTGTCTGGCGATGGCGCCGACGAACTGTTTGGCGGGTATGAGCGGTATGTGTGGGCCGAGGCCATCTGGCGCCACATCCGGTATTTGCCAATGAGGTGCCGGACAATAGCCGCCACAGCGGTGACGAGCCTCCTGCCGACCCACTGGGATTCGATGATGCGAATGGCCGGGCCGATGCTGCCCTCGCGGCTTCGGCAGAAGCACTTTGGAGATAAGATCCACAAGCTGGCCGCGCTGATTTCCGCCAGGGATCGGGACGAGTTGTACCTTTCACTGCTCTCTCACTGGCCCACTGGGGGGATTCCGGCCAGAGGATCAGGCGGGTTCGAGACTCGTGCAGAGGGAGCTTCCGCTTCGCCGCATGATCGCTACATGGACAGAATGATGCTATGCGACACGCTCATGTACCTGCCCGGCGACATTCTCTGCAAAGTCGACCGCGCGGCTATGGCGGTCAGTCTCGAATCACGCGTGCCGTTTCTCGATCAGCGCCTGTTCGAGTTCGCCTGGCGGCTCCCGGCACGCTTCAAATTGCGTGGTGGCACAGGAAAATGGCTGCTCAGGCAGGTGCTTTACCGGCATGTCCCGCGCGTACTTGTCGATCGGCCGAAATCCGGATTCGCCATACCCCTGAACGCGTGGCTTCGCGGTCCCCTACGGGACTGGGCGGAGGCGTTGCTCAACCGCGACTTGTTGACGGCAGACGGCCTGATCGATCCGGAACCTGTTCTGCGGCGCTGGAATGAACATCTGACTGGGTCGCGGAACTGGGCGGGGGCGCTCTGGGACGTCCTCATGTTCCAGGCGTGGCTTCACCACCAGCGCTCGGCAGCACCCGTAAGCGCAACTTCGGCGCCGAGGCTACACGTGGTGGCGCCGGACTAGGCGAAGTCCGCATCACATGAGTGGAAACAACTTGCCTCGTAGGATCTTCGGCGTGTTGGTCTTCGTGGTTAGCCTGTTATGCCCGCCAAAACGAGAATTCTGCTCTCGTTGTAGGCAAGGCGCTGCCTTGATATCCCTGCGGGATATGGGAGTCGAGGAAGCCAGGAGTTAGAATGGCGGCGGCGTGTGCGCCATGGTCCATTGAATCGAATGGACTTGCCAACTTGCTGCAACCATCGAGTCCCGCCCCATGTGCAAAATCATGCGTCTCCAGCACCTGTATGCCCGGTGCGAGTCCTTGCGCGCACTGGCTGCGGAACCCGGCCTCCGTGATCGGTTCATCAGGGTGGGCCGGCACTCGACGTCAGGCCCATCCGGTCGCAATGGGCACGTCGTCTTGCCGTTCTGGACGGAGGGATTCCCTTGGCCTATCTTTCGAAGCCGCGAGCACCGGAATCACTTCGGCCGCAACCAACATCCTTGGTTGCCGGACCGTTCTTGCCGACGCAAGATGGTATTTCGAGCCGGGCGATTAACCCCACACAAAGGAGAAGCTGACTGCCCTTGCGGCGTACGACCTCGAAAGAAAGCCCACAGGGATTGGCCTGAAAAAAACAATGGGGCAGCAGGTCTGCGCTTAGGCGACAGCGAGAAAACACACAGTCCTGTGTGCTCGGGCACGGGTTCACAAATATGACGCAGCAACCCTGTGTCCTAGAGCGCGCTGAGGCACTTCGGGTGTCCGTGCTAATGACCGTCTACCGGGGCGACATACCCGACTTTGTAGAAACCGCGATTGAATCTATCCTTCACCAGACATATCGTGAGTTCGAGTTTGTCATTATCGCCGACGGGCCTCTGCAGCCTTCGCTCGTTGCGATCATTCAGCGGTTCACTGCAACGGACGCCCGCATTCGTTACGACTCGCTAGAAACCAACCGCGGCCAAGCATGCGCCCTGAACGCGGGTCTGCGGATGGCGCGCGGGGAATTCATCGTACGCATGGACGCCGACGATATTTCCAGGGAAGACAGGATCGAGTTGCTCCTCCAGTTCATGGATGCGAATCCCACAACTGATATCGCTGGCTCGTACATCCGTGAATTTCAAACCTCAACGGGCACAAGTCACGCCCACACCATCGCGTACCCGTGTACGCACGAGCTAATGAGACAGCATTTTGCTAAGCGCAATCCGCTTGCACACCCGTCGGTTATCTTCCGTCGTCGCTTTGTCCAGGCTGCTGGCGACTACAGTATCTGTTCCAGCATGAACGAGGACACGCTTCTTTGGCTGAGTGGGTTCATGTCAGGTTGTAGATTTGGCAATGTTCCGGAACCTCTGCTGTTCTTCCGATTCGACAAACGGACTGGCCGACGGCGTACCGGCCTAAGAAAGGCGTTCTTTGATTTCAGCGATCGCCTCCGAGTCATCGACAACCTAGGCGGCGGGTTCAGGGCTGTGTTGCTTGCTCTGGCAGTTTTCTTTGTCCAGTTGACCCCCGCGCCATTGTACTATGCCATTCGGAAGGCCGCCCTCCCACGCACCTGTTCGGTCGCCCAGACTAGGAGTTCTTATATTTGGAAGCGCCTACTTGATGTAGTACTCGCAGGCACGGCTCTCCTGGCGTTCCTGCCACTGTTCTTGCTAATCGCGTTTGCCGTTAAGGTGGACTCACGTGGGCCAGTAATCTACCGCGGTCGTCGAGTCGGGCGAGGGATGCGACCTTTCTACGTTCTTAAATTCCGGTCAATGGTCCATGATGCCGAACTGCTCGGCGGCAGCGCCACATCCGATCTGGATCCAAGGATCACACGGGTGGGCAGGTTTCTGCGGAAGTGGAAGCTGGATGAGTTGCCGCAGCTCGTTAATGTGCTTGTGGGCCAAATGAGCCTCGTCGGCCCCCGCCCAGATGTCGAGAAGTACGCGCAAATGCTCACGGGAGCCCAGAAGAACGTCCTGTCCCTCAGGCCCGGCCTGACAGACTGGGCCTCTATTTGGGACAGTGACGAAGGCCTGACCCTTGCGCACTACGATGACGCAGAGCGGGCCTATCAGGATCGAATATGGCCAATTAAAGTAGCCTTGCAAATGAAATATCAGAGCGAGGTGTCCCTGTGGACAGACCTTAAAATAATTGCCTTCACCTGCGTACGCCTCGCAAGGAGGCGTTGGCTACCCCGTGAGCTCCGAGATCCGGTACTGGCGGGCACTCCGCTCAGGATGGGAACGACCTATCCGGGAGTAGAATCCTTTCCAAGTGGCTTGATCAACCACAAGGAGAGGATTTAAATATCGGAAACTTATCGAGCCTATCCCACTCGAAATATTCGAAATGGGACTGCAAGTACCACGTCGTTTTCGTGCCCAAACGCCGCCGGAAAGCCATCTTCGGCCAAGCGCGTCGGCAACTGGGTGTGATCTTTCACGCGCTGGCGCGACAAGAAGAGTGTCAGATCATCGAGGGCCATCTGATGCCGGACCACGTGCACATGTGTATCGCGATTCCGCCCAAGCACCCAGTGGCATCGGTGATCGGGTTCTTGAAAGGAAAGAGCGCCATCGCAATCGCCCGCCTGTGCGGTAAGGAGAGAAACTTCTCGGGCGAACATTTCTGAGCCCGCGGTTACGTGGTATCGACCGTCGGGTTCGAGTTGGAACAGGTCCGCAGCTACATCCGCGAGCAGGAACTGGCGGATGGAGCAGGCGGACAATTCTGAACTATCCAATAAGGCGCGCGTCGCGCGACGCCTAGAGAGGCCCACGACCCAACCGCCTCTGAGGCGGCCCAACTCATCAGGCCACCCGCTCCGCGGGGGGTGTCTGACTGTACAAAGTACGTGAGCATTCGTCCCACCTGCTGGCTCGGCTCATGATGAAACGAATTCTCCTTTCCGTTCCCCACATGGGGGGTAGCGAGCAGACCTACGTCCGGCAGGCATTCGCGACCAACTGGCTCTCTACGGTTGGCCCGAACATCGCAGCATTTGAGAAAGCGTTTGCAGAGCGGGTGGGCCTTCCGGCGGTTGCCTTGGCCAGCGGAACAGGCGGCTTGCACCTGGCGCTGAAGTTGGTGGGCGTCGCGCGAGGAGACGAGGTGTTTTGTTCCACCTTGACCTTCGTCGCCGCCGCCAACGCCATCGCCTACCAAAGCGGCGTGCCGGTCTTTGTGGATAGCGACCGGACAACCTGGACCTTGGATCCCGATGTCCTGTTCCGCGCCCTGAGGGCGCGGGCGGCGGTGAACAGGCTGCCCAAGGCGCTGGTGGTGGTCCACCTCTTTGGCCAAAGCGCCGATATGGGCCCGATCCTCCTCGCCTGCGCCGAATACGGAGTCGCCGTCATTGAGGACGCCGCCGAAGCGGTTGGCACGCTGTACAAGGGGAAGCCGGCCGGGACGCTTGGCGACGTCGGGGTTTACTCCTTCAACGGAAACAAGATCATCACCACCACCGGAGGCGGAATGGTCGTCTCCCGCCACGAAACCTGGATCGAGAAGGCCCGATTCTGGGCTACGCAGGCGCGCGATCCCGGTTTGGCATACGAGCACTCGGAAATGGGTTACAACTACCGGATGAGCAACGTGCTCGCAGGCATCGGCCGGGGCCAGCTTGAGGTGCTTGATCTGCGGGTAGAGCAGCGCCGCGCCATAGCCTTCCGATACCGTGATGCATTCGCGGATCTCCCTGGCATCACTCTAATGCCCCAGGCGCCTTATGGGCTGCACACCAACTGGCTGAGCTGCTTCCTGACCGAGGAGGAAAAGTTCGGTCGCTCGCGCGATGCCCTTATTGCCTCTCTCGACTCCGCTAATATCGAGTCCCGGCCCGTCTGGAAACCCATGCACCTCCAGCCTCTCTACGCAAGCTGCGAACGCTACGGCGGAGACGTGGCCGAAGACTTGTTCCGGCGGGGGATCTGCCTTCCGAGCTCAAGCAGCCTCTCTCTCGAAAACCAGCTTTACGTCATCAACCAAGTCCGCGCCGCCGCCGGCGCTGAACCACTGCTGGAACTCCAACACGAATCCGTCGCCATCATCTGAGAAGTCTTATAGCCATGTCACGATATGACATCCATCGGGTGGCCCGCCACCTTGCCAGCTACCCCAGCTGGGTAATGCCCATTGTCCGACTCGCCATATTCACCGTCGCCGGGGTCCTCGCGTTCCTATTGCGATTTGACTTCAGTGTGCCTCCGCAGTACTGGCCGCACTTGCTGGCTGCCCTCTGCGTCTGGGTATCGGTCAAGATCCTCGTCTTTCATTTCCTCAGATTGGATCGCGGATGGTGGCGATATGTTTCCATTCGCGACGTGGGCCGCCTTGCAGCAGCGAACCTCGCCGGGTCCGTTCTCGGTTGCCTTGCACTCCTACGCCTCGCCCCGGAGGGGTTTCCCCGCTCGATCTATATCCTGGATTTCCTGGTTTGCCTCGGGATGACGGCGGGGGCCCGTGTGTCAGTGAGACTGGCGTTCGAATTCTCCCGACTGCCGAATCTGGGCACGAAGAAACGTACTCTCATCTACGGAGCCGGCGATGCCGGCGTCACTCTAGTCCGCGAGATCCACCAGAATCCCGCGCTGGCTTACGAGATCGCCGGCTTCATCGACGACGACCCGACGAAGGTCGGCAGGTTCATTCACAGTGCGAAGGTTCTGGGCTGCGGTGCGGCGCTGCCCTCTATTGCCGCGTCTCAGACCATCGAGACGGTTCTCATTGCACTCCCTTCCGCCACCGGCGCGCAGATGACGATGGTCCTCAATCATTGCCACGAAGCCGGCGTTTCCTACAAGACCGTGCCCGGCCTCGCCGAAGTCATCGAAGGGAACGGCCTCGCCACCCAGATCCGCGATGTAGCCGTCGAAGACCTCCTCGGCCGCACCCCTGTCCGCCTCGAACACGACCGAATCTCCGCTAAACTCACCGGCAACACGGTCCTCGTCACCGGAGCCGCGGGCTCCATCGGCTCAGAACTGTGCCGCCAGATCGCGCGCTTCAACCCCGCCGGGATTGTGGGATTCGAAATCGCGGAATCCCCGCTGTTCGAAATTGACCGCGAAATGCGTCATTCCTTCCCCAAGGTCCCCTTTTACCCGGAGATCGGCAGCATCCAGAACAAGCAGCGCCTGGCCGAAGTCCTGGAACAGTACCGCCCGTCCATCCTTTACCACGCGGCCGCCTATAAGCACGTCCCTATGATGGAGACCAACGTTTTCGAGGCCGTCGAAAACAACGTCTTCGGCACCTGGAACGTCGCGCTCGCCGCCGCCCACCACGGCGTCGATGACTTCGTCATGATCTCTTCCGACAAAGCCGTTCGTCCCACCAACATCATGGGCGCCACCAAGCGCGCAGCCGAACTCCTGATCCTCGAGCTTCAGAACGGCGGCACGAAGTTCGTATCCGTCCGCTTCGGCAATGTCCTAGGCTCCAACGGCAGCGTCATTCCTATTTTCAAACGGCAGATCGCCGCCGGCGGTCCCGTCACGGTCACTCACCCTGAGATGCGCCGCTATTTCATGACCATCCCGGAAGCCTCGCAACTGGTCCTCCAAGCCTCGACGATGGGCCGCGGAGGTGAGATCTTTGTCCTCGACATGGGAGCGCCGGTAAAGATTGTCGATCTCGCCAGGAACTTGATCCTGCTCTCCGGTCTCCGGCCCAACGAAGATATCCAGATCGAGTTCACCGGCGTACGTCCCGGTGAGAAGCTTTACGAAGAACTCAACTCCATGGAGGAAGACACGCTTCCTACTCCCTCCGAAAAGATCAAAATCTTCACCGGTAACGGCCTGCCATCAGCCGGCATGGAACCCTATCTCGAAGCGCTCCGCGGCATCTGCGAGCGCCGTGACGTGCCCGGGCTCGTACTCACCCTAAAAGACCTAATTCGCGACTACAACCCCAGCGCCGAGCTCCTGCGCCGCGCCGTTCAGCTTCCCAAGACTGCCGTCGCGGCCGCGCCCAGAGGCAAAGCCGCCGCCGCCCGGTAATTCGCCGAACACAGCAACCTCGTGACCGGTTCCCTATTGCCCCCCGGTCTCGCCCGCGATAGCGGTGGCCGGTGGTCTGCATATTAACGACAAGGTCCTGCGCCTTGGCGCCCACCTTGCGCTCTCGTCCTTGCCGGTGATCCGATTCCGTCATCGGCGGCGTTGAACCGTGCCAGTCCTTTCGATGTTCGTTCTCCGGTTCTTCTCGAAGTCCGCCAACACCTCTCGCTCAGCCGTTCCCTGCAACGCGGAGATGCCCCGCCAACGCCGCAGGTGTCGCTTGCGGTGCCCCGCTGAGCCTACCAACCCGCACGCCGATCAACATCCGTGAGCCGCGCGTGATCCTCGCCTGCGCAACCGCACCCCATGACAATCGTAAGTTCTCGGCAACCGCGCCGGCAGTGTTTCGCAGAGCGCGGTTTGGGTACGCCCGGGCGCCCCAGGCCGGCCTCGCGGGCATACTAATCCTTACGCACGCGGATGTGGCGGCGACTTAAGCGGCCACCCCTGCGAGTTTGTGCAGTACGGAAATCGCGTTGAATTGGGTAGGGCAAGGTCTGATAACTTCTTCCGGGCAGCTCGGGTGCCTCAGCGGCGACCAGCGATGCGGTCAATAGAGCGGGAACCGCGAACATGCGTAAGCGCACACCAAAGCTGACTACGGTGCCTAATTCGCTCCTATGTTCGGCGGGTTGGCCGTGTTCACTCCGGGAATGTAGACGCCCGCCCCGATGGCGGGGGAGCCACCCTGAAGCGTGAAGTCGCCAGCGCCCGGGTCGTTGAATAAAGGGTCAGAGCTGAATGAATGTGCATCTTGTAACGACGCAGACCGCCACACAGGCCAGGTAATTGGCCCCGCACCCCAGTTCATCAGATCGGCTAGCTGTGCCGTGCGATACACAACATTGTAGTCACTCGTCAGGGTAGCCAGCGATGTACGGCCTACCTCCCAGTACCCATCCAAACCTCTATCATTATAAGAGAAGATGTTGTTCCTCTGTACGAGTGTGTTGTATATTGTTGATATCCCCGCCCGGCCATTTCCGTATACCGTATTGTTGTAAACAAAGATTGTAGACGGGGTACCAGTAGTTCCAACACTGGTAATTCCGTGCTGAGCATTGCCGTATATCAAGTTATATGACACTACCAAGTTAGTGTGGTTGTAATCCACTGAGACCCCATGCAGCGATCCACCGTGGATTCTATTGTAGCTGATGGTAACGTTTGTGCTACCAGCCCCAGTAGACGTAGTCGCTACGCACACATTTTCAAACAAGCTATTATACAGATCCATCCCGGTGATGAGTATGTTGTCGGACCCGGCCCCGTTTCCCCCAACCTCAATCGCGTTATCGTCTCCAGCCCCAGCCACCCCATTGTCGTGGGAACTGCCACCGCTGAAAGTGACATGACTGCACCCGGTCTCCATCGAGATCCCAGAGGAAGAGTTTAGCTTCGCCTCGATGTTGCTGAAAATCGAGTGCGCCGCCGTTATCAGTTGCACCCCGATCTCATTCGCGCCCATAAACGCCAGGTCGGAAACATTGATGTAGCTCTTGCCACTTACGAGGATGGCGAAGTTGCGCTGGCTTGCTTCCCACGTTGCCAGTGTCGGGTCTGCGGTGCTGTAAATCCAAACTTTGAGCGCACCATCATACCACCACTGACCATCTGACACTAACGCGGCCTTGGAACCTACCAAGGTGGCTCGCGCACCGTTGCGGAAGACCTCCAGAGTCTCCGTGGAAACACTTGCATAATAGATGTGTCCAGAGTCCAGCGTCCAGTTGTTCAGCACGTCAGCACCGGTGATAAGCGGAGCAGATCCATCACCATAGGCCCCAAACGTAATCGGATTCCCTGCGCTGCCGCTCTGTCCGGGCTCCAGGGTCTCACGCCACGTATCCCCGCGCTTGAATCCAACCGATTGACCCGCCGCGAGCGTGGCCGAATTAACCTTGCCAATCGTTTTCCAGGGCGCTGCCTGGGTGCCCGGGTTGGAGTCGGAGCCGTTCACGGAATCCACGTAGTAGGTAAAGGAGGCCACTGGCGGCGAGAGAGATACTAGGGCAGCCGCCGATTTGGTCGGGTCTGCGACGCCCTCCGCCGTTAGGGTGACGGTTTGGGCCGTCAGAATACTCGATGGGGCCGTATACAGGCCCGCTGAGGAGATCGTGCCTACCGACGGGTTGATCGACCATGTCACCGCAGTATTGCTGGCTCCCAAAAGCGTCGCCGCGAACTGCTGTGTGCCGGAGGGCGTCAGGCTGACAGTGGATGGGCTAAGGGACACCGTGACTGCCTGGAGAAGTGTGATCACTGCTGTCGCGGTCTTTGAGGGATCTGCAATGCTTGTGGCGGTAATGGTAACACTTTGGGTAGTCGGGGCTGTACTTGGAGCAACGTAAACTGCAGTCGTCGCAGTGCTCGCCAAGCCTCCCAAAGCCGGGCTAAGCGACCATGTAACCCCGGTGTTGCTCGTCCCGCTGACCATAGCCGCAAATGGCTGAGTCTGTGACGGCAGCAAAGACACTGAGGATGATGGCGTTAGTGAGACCGTAACCGGGGGATTCAGGGTGACGGTGGCGGCAGCGGACTTGGTGGGATCGGCCAAGCTGGTGGCGGTGACGGTGACGGTCTGGGAAGTGGCGATGGAGGCCGGCGCGGTGTACAGGCCGGCCGCACTAATGCTGCCGACCAGCGGGCTGAGCGACCAGGTGACGGCGGTATTGCCGGTGTTGGTGACGGTGGCGGAGAAGGCCTGGGTCTGAGACTGCGTCAAGGTCGCGCTGGCCGGAGTCATCGTCACATTCACCGGCGGATTCAGGGTCACGGCGGCGGTTGCGGATTTCGTGGGATCGGCCGCGCTGGTGGCTTTCACGGCGACGGTCTGTGGACTGACGATGGAGGCCGGTGCGGTGTACAGACCGGCCGCGCTAATGCTGCCGACCAGCGGGCTGAGCGACCACGTGACCGCAGTATAGCTCGTGTTGGTGACGGTGGCGGAGAAACTCTGGGTCTGAGACTGCGTCAAGGTCACGCTGGCCGGACTTACTGTCACACTCACCAGAGGATTCAGGGTCACGGCGGCGGTCACGGATTTCGTGGGATCGGCCGCGCTGGTGGCGGTTACGGTCACGGCCTGGGAACTGGCGACCGAGGCCGGCGCGGTGTACAAGCCGGCGGCAGTGATGCTGCCGACCAACGGGCTGAGCGACCAGGAAACGGCCGTATTGCCGGTGTTGGTGACGGTGGCGGAAAACGTCTGGGTCTGAGACTGCGTCAAGGTCGCGCTGGCCGGAGTCATCGTCACACTCACCGGCGGATTCAGGGTCACGGTGGCGGTGGCGGATTTGGTAGGATCGGCCACGCTGGCGGCGGTGATGGTGACGGTCTGGGGGCTGGAGATCGAGGCCGGCGCGGTATACAGGCCGGCCGCCGTGATGCTGCCGACCAGCGGGCTGAGCGACCACGTAACCGCGGTATTGCTGGTGTTGGTGACTGTAGCGGCGAAGCTCTGGGTCTGAGACTGCGTCAAGGTCACGCTGGCCGGAGCGACCGTCACGCTCACTGGCGGATTCAGGCTCACGGCGGCGGTGGCGGATTTGGTGGGATCGGCCACGCTGGTGGCGGTTACGGTGACGGTCTGGGGACTGGCGATCGAGGCCGGCGCGGTGTAGAAGCCGGCGGCGCTAACGCTGCCAACCAGCGGGCTGAGCGACCAGGTGACCGCGGTATTGCTCGTGTTGGTGACCGTAGCGGCGAAGCTCTGGGTCTGAGACTGCGCCAAGGTCACGCTGGCCGGACTCAGCGTCACGCTCACTGGCGGATTCAGACTCACGGTGGCGGTGGCGAATTTAGTGGGATCGGCCACGCTGGTGGCGGTTACGGTGACGGTCTGGGAAGTGGCGATCGAGGCCGGCGCGGAGTACACGCCGGCGGCGGTGATGCTGCCGACCACCGGGCTCAGCGACCAGGTGACCGCGGTATTGCCGAGATTGGTGACCGTAGCGGCGAAGCTCTGGGTCTGAGACTGCGTCAAATTCACGCTGGCCGGAGCCACCGTCACGCCCGTCGGCGGATTCAGGGTCACTGTGGCGGTAGCGAATTTGGTGGGATCGGCCACGCTGGTGGCGGTTACGGTGACGGTTTGGGGACTGGCGATCGAGGCCGGCGCGGTATACAGGCCGGCCGCTGTGATGCTGCCAACCATCGGGCTGAGCGACCAGGTGACGGCGGTATTGCCGGTATTGGTCACGGTGGCGGAGAAACTCTGGCTCTGAGACTGCGCCAAGGTAACGCTGGCCGGACCCACCGTCACACCCACCGGCGGAGTCAGGGTCACGGCGGCGTTCGCGGATTTAGTAGGATCGGCCGCGCTGGTGGCCTTCACGGTGACGGTCTGGGAACTCGAGATCGAGGCCGGCGCGGTATACAGGCCAGCCGCCGTGATGCTCCCGACCAGCGGGCTCAGCGACCACGTAACCGCGGTGTTGCTCGTGTTGG
>Ga0181520_10002009_pt1 | contig 39631 bp, 34 predicted proteins | sample PEATcosm2014_Bin_29_FD_132451 | JGI IMG/M metagenome (GOLD analysis project Ga0181520, IMG submission 132451) | Peatland microbial communities from MTU Mesocosm Facility, Houghton, MI, USA - PEATcosm2014_Bin02_30_metaG | ecosystem: Environmental > Terrestrial > Soil > Wetlands > Peat | place... | reverse complement strand
TATGGCTTTATCATCTTCGACGATGGCAATCTTGAACATGCAATAAGAGTATGGCTTGTTGTTAATATTTACGCCAGTCTTGACAACCTAGACAAAAATGTACTTGCAATTTCGTTGGTTTTATGGTAGCATCCGAGTGTCAATTTTTGGCTGAACTTTTGAAGATCAACGACGCAAGCCCAGGTTTTAAACTTGAGTTGTGCGTCGTTTTTCATCTATAAATAATCGAGGTAAACAACCAATAATGGCTGCTGAAATCGCACAACTTGAAAGCATCTTGCCGGTCCATCAATCATCTGGGCAGTTAGCTATGGAGCGTTTTTTGAATCGTCCTTCCGTACGTACCTTAGTTGCGGATGAAAGTATTTATACTGATCGACGTCTTAACGTAGATAGCGCAGTACTTAATGAAGTAGATCAGCTACGTGGTGAGGGATATGACATTGAAATAGTTGATACCCCACCAAGACATAATCTGCCACACAACGTGCAGAATGCAGTAGATGAGGAGGTAGCCTGGCTAAGTAATCAACCAGACTGCGCCGAAATTTTATTTGACGCTAATGTTCACCCTGTGGGTCACGTATGGCACAAACTTGCCAAGCACCCCATATCTTTGCATACCCTGTACGGTAGTGGTGTCGCCCATACTCTCGCTGATGGAGTGAATCCTGAGGTTTATGACGAACTACTTTTTAACGGTAAAAGTGCCGCAGACTTGCTGAGAGAAATAAACAATAACGGTGAAGAAGCAGAGATAATCTTACGTAACCACATAGCCTATGCCTCTACAGCTATGGATGAACAAACTGGTGCGTTTCCAAGTTCACGAGATTTTTTGGTAGGAGTCATAGATTCACGAGCGGTTCAAACACGGGCCGATACTGCCGTTAATATGGCAAAAGAAAGGATAGTTTCTAGACCAGAACAATTTAATGGACGAGAAATAGTGTGTGCTAGCTTGGCCTGTGGTTCTGCTGGGCCGATATACGAATTGGCTAAATCGTTGTCAGAAAACGGAGCTCAGATTGGAAAGTTGATCCTTGTTGATAACTCACCTATGGCATTGGCGAGTGCCATATCATTAGCTCGTAGTCAGGGCGTTGATGATCGAATCGAATATCATAGAAGGAATCTATTTAGGAACAATCTTACAACTTATTTAGGTCATAAAAGTATAGACTTTGTTGATTTATTAGGGCTGATTGACTATTTCCCCGTCGAACTTACCGGCAACAATGGTAAAGTTCATTATCCATTGAAAGCATTACTAGAAGATGTTCGAAATGTCATGCGTCCAGGAGGTATGGTTTTGGTCGGTAACATGCTTAATATACGTCCGCAACAAAGCTTTTTTAAAAAGGTTTGGCCAGATTTACATCAACGAGGAATAGGAGAAATGTTGTCAATAATTGCTAATGCTGGGTATGATCCTTCGAAAGTGCAAGTTCGAATACCAGGTCGTGAAGGTGTATACGCAATTTATGGCATCCCCATCCCCGAGGCAAATACTGATCAAGTCGATAGCACTCAACACCGACTAGGCAAGTGGGCAGTTAACCAATTGCAATATTAAGTCCGAGCTTATAGTGCTTATGTACTGGAAAAGCATTTGTTGCTACAGTGTATAAGTGTCGTGGTTGCTAACTAGTCTACTGTTATTATTAGGGTTTGTTAACTTTGCCATTGCAGGTGCGGTAGTTGTCCGTGACCACCGAAAGTTAGATAACATAGCCTTTTTCGCCTTTTCGTTTTCGATTGGCCTATGGGTTGTTGGCATAGCGGGGTTTCTTAGAACTCAGAATTCTGTCTTGGCACTCGATTGGGCACAATTTTATTACATCGCTCCGCTACTAATCGCCGTTTCAGGGATTGTATTTGCCGAGGCATTCCATTCATCGTTACGAATTCGCCGGAGGTTACTATACCCCGTGATACTAGGCTTTCTTGCATTCTGTATTCCCCTAATAGTCCATAGGGAATTTCTCATCAATCGGCTGGTGTATCACTATTGGGGCAAAGAGATTGTATTGAATATAGTGCCTTACTCGGTATACACCCTATATATCATATCTTTCTATGTCATCGTCCTTGATATTTTCCGCAGAAAATCGAAAACTCTGAGCGGTTTGTACGCCCGCCAAGCCGGAGTGCTTTTTAAAGGCGTCACAACATCGGCCGTCTTCGGCTTGTTATTTGACCTCATTCTGCCGTTACTGAAAAACTACCGATTTATCTGGATAGGGCCTTTGTTCACTAGCTTTATAGTGATTGTGGTTGGATATAGTATCGTTCGCCAAAGAATGTTTGACATACGGCTAGCCATAGCCCGATCGTTGGGCTACGTACTATCGCTGGCTGTACTGAGTGGATTTTATGGTTTTGTGGTATTTGGCGTCGCGACTCGTATTGCCGGTTTACGCTTTGCTCTTTCTACACAGGTAGCACTTTCTGTAGCTACAGGTATAGCAAGTCTATCTTTTAATAGACTTCGTACATTGTTTAACCGCGCGACCGACAGATTGTTTTATCAGGATGCTTACGACGCTCAGGCTTTCATGGACCAACTCAACCAAGCTTTAGTAAACAACATTGAGCTGAAAAAACTTCTTGAAGCATGCTCACGAATTGTAGCCGGGAATCTTAAATCCGATTATTGTTTGTTCGGCATAAAAGAAACCCGCTTTCGAGAACTTAGAATATTCGGTTCGATCAAGAAAAGCTTTAGCGATGAAGATATTACCAAGACTCGGCAGATAACCCCGCATTTGGGTATGAACGTAATAGTTACAGATGATCTTCCCGTTAGCGCAGAAAATCTTAAACAAATTCTGGTTAGTAACAACATTGCCGTTCTGGTTCGGTTAGTGCCGGCTTCGGTTAGCGTTAAAGAACGAATTGAGGGTCTCGGTTATATAGTACTTGGGCAAAAACGGAGTGGAAACGCCTATACATCTAAGGATGTACAGATATTAAATATCATTGCGAATGAAATGGTTGTAGCTATCCAAAATGCTCTACATTTTGAAGAAATTCAGCAATTTAATATTACGTTGCAGCAAAGGATTAACGATGCAACACGAAAACTAAGACGAACAAATGAAAGATTGGAGGAACTTGATGAAACCAAAGACGACTTTATTAGTATGGCTAGCCACCAGTTGCGCACTCCACTGACGAGTGTCAAGGGTTACTTAAGTATGGTTCTCGAAGGCGATGCAGGTAAAGTTAACAACACCCAAACAGAGATGTTGCATCAGGCATTTTCTAGCGCACAGCGGATGGTTTACTTAATAACTGATCTCCTCAATGTCTCACGTCTAAAAACCGGCAAGTTTGTCATAGAATCCACACCAGTTGACTTAAGTAAGCTTGTTGAAGAAGAAGTTGCTCAGCTAATTGAGACAGCTCAAATTAAGAATATTAAGCTAAATTACGATAAACCAGCAGATTTTCCTATTCTTATGCTAGATGAGACCAAAACAAGACAAGTCGGTATGAATTTTATCGATAACGCTATCTACTACACGCCGTCAGGCGGAAACATAAAGGTCGAATTGATCGATAAGCCAACAACAGTTGAGCTAAGAGTAATCGACGATGGCATGGGTGTGCCAAAGGCCGAACAGCACCACTTGTTTACAAAATTTTATAGAGCTACAAATGCCAGAAAAGCTAGACCAGATGGTACGGGGCTTGGTTTGTTTATGGCTAAAAAGGTCATTGCTGCTGAAGGTGGATCGATAATCTTTGAGAGCAAAGAGGGTCAGGGTAGTACTTTTGGCTTTGTATTCTCGAAAGCCAAACTAAAACTTCCAACTCAGCCACCAGACAATAAAGAAAATACTGGGGCAGAAGCTAAAGCGAGTGTCTCCGCCAAGTCATTAACATCGGTTCGGTAAAGATTTAGTAATATCAAAACAAATTTGTGTTCTTGTGGATAAGCAGTAGCATATTTTGGCAAACAGTGCTATAAAGAAGCATAGTTTTAAAGAGCACTGACTGACCGCTCCAAAAACACATAGTTTACTTTTCGTGGCTCGGTTTTCTGTTATAGAGTCTTGTTTTGTTTGGCGGAATATTAAATGGATTTAGAAATGAAGACCAACGTTTCAATACCAGAAGCCGATATTCGTAGCCAAGCCGCTAAGGATGGTATAACGCATTTGTCGACTGGTGTCGCAATCCTGGTAGATAATAGAATACTTATGGTTCGCCGCGCCAAAGGAGATTTTTTAGCTGGTAACTTTGAACTACCAGGCGGCGGTGTCGATGAAGGCGAGACTATCACCGAAGGGGCAACTCGGGAAATCAAAGAAGAAACTGGGTTGAGCATATCTAAGATCATTGCAACATTCAAAGGTTTTGATTACTCGACGGATAAAAAGCCAAAAGCCAGGCAAATTAACTTCATTGTTGAAGTGGAGCCCGGTAAAGTCATGCTAGATCCTGAAGAACACGACGCCTTCATATGGGTAAACGAGGGTAATGTTGGTGACATAAAGATGTCTGAAAATATGCGACACTGTGTTAATGATGCACTGAGAATACGCAATTAGATTCGCGTGGTAGAATAAACAGTAGCAATATTACGGGGTGGGATTAGCTTGTTTACCAAAAAAACCATCAAGGATATCGATTTAAACGGCAAGATCGTACTCTTGCGGGCTGATTACAACGTGCCACTGGAAAACGGCCGGATTACTGACGACTATCGAATTCAGCAATCACTACCGACCGTCCAATATTTATTAGAAAAAGGTGTTAAGTTAGTTATCTGCTCACATCTAGGAAGGCCGGATGGTAAACCAAGCCCTGACGATAGTCTTTTCCCAGTAGCCAAAAGACTGGGTGAACTACTGGGTAGTGACATTGTAACTTTTGCGCCAGATTGTCTTGGTCCAGAAACAAAAAAAGCCGTCAGTGCTCTACAGCCGGGGCACGTTCTGTTATTAGAGAACCTACGATTTCATCCAGAAGAAGAAAAAAATGACGAGCAATTTGCTGGCCAGTTAGCTAGTCTGGCTAACGTTTTTGTCCAGGATGGTTTTGGGGTTGTCCATCGAGCTCATGCCAGCACCGTGGCGATTACCAAATTTTTGCCCAGTGTAGCTGGACTACTGCTAGAAAAAGAAGTCGATACCATTACTAACGTCATGGAGAATCCCAAGCGTCCACTTATGGCAGTTATCGGCGGTGCCAAGATCTCCGACAAAATTGATGTCCTCAATAAATTTATAGATATAGCTGACGTTGTAGCTGTTGGCGGCGCTATGGCCAACACATTTCTGGCGGCGGAAGACATTTCAGTCGCTAAAAGCAAGATTGAGCCGGAAGATCTCAACATAGCTAAGGACATCATTCGTCGGGCTCGCACCAAAGCCAAAGATCAGCACTTTGTCTTATATTTGCCGCAAGATGGTGTTGTGGCCACTCAAATTGACAAGACCGCTCCAACGCGCATCGTTGACTGGAGCGCTCATGTTATTGCCGACATTGAGAATTACCCAAAACGTCCACCACACGAAGCCAGCCAAATCAAAGACGACGAAATGATTCTGGATATCGGACCGTTTTCTGGCTCGTTTATAGCCGGGACAGTACAACTAGCTAATACGGTCGTCTGGAATGGCACGTTAGGAGTAGCCGAGACCGCTGGTCTGCAGGGGCCGATCGGGCCTTACGCGCACGGTACGCAACTGGTAATTGAGGCTATCTTGGGCCAATTTGGCCATCGACCTTTCAGTCTGGTTGGTGGTGGTGATACGGTCGCGTACATTGCCCAGCGGGGACTAGTTGGAGCCTTTAACCATGTTTCGACCGGTGGCGGAGCTTCATTAGAGCTGATGGCCGGTCGTCAATTACCTGGCGTCGAAGCACTTCAGAATAAAGATGATGTACAATAAACCATAAGAGTTATGTTCAAACTGACTGCTCACTAAGAAGGGTGTCCGATGCGCAAGTTAATGATTGTTGGTAACTGGAAAATGAATCTCAATACTAATGAGGCCAGTTTATTAGTGCACCGCCTCAACGGTTTGATCCAAGTCCACCGCGATCTGGAAGTGGTGCTGGCACCAAGCTTGTTGAGTCTGCAGCCTTTGAGCTTGGAAATTGACCGGCGCAAGTTCCGGCTAGCTGCCCAGAACGCCTACTTTAAAGACGAAGGAGCCTACACTGGTGAAGTTAGTTTTACTATGCTCCGCGATTTAGCTCACTATGTGATCATTGGACATTCCGAACGCCGTATTTATTTTCACGAAACTCTTGAAGTAGTCCGGGATAAAGTCGCGGCTGCGGTTCGTAATCGGGTTACACCGCTCTTATGTATCGGTGAAACGGAGCAGGAACGCAAAGCCGGTGAAACCAAACAGGTCATCCATGATCAGTTAACGACAGCCCTGAGCAACCTTACGGCCAACGATGTTGAAGACATGATAATTGCCTACGAACCAGTTTGGGCAATTAGTACGTTTGGCGGTATTTTGGCCAAACCTCACGAGGCCGAAGAGGTCATGAAGCGTATTAGATATGAAATCGGAGAACTTTACGGTGAAAAAGCAGCTGAATCCGTTCGCATCCTTTACGGTGGCAGTGTCGATGAACAAGTCGTTCGTGGTTATCTAGAGATAGACGATTGTGACGGCGCTTTAGTTGGTGGTGCCAGTTTGAACTATCATAAGTTTTCAGCCATTGTTGATTCAGCTTACCGAATGTTACAAGAGCAAAGGAAAGACAATGGCGAACGGTAAAGAAGATCCTAAACCGCGGCGAGTAATTGATGTCACAGAACCCGGCAAGAGCGAACCGTCGGCCTCCAGCCGTCCAATCATTGTTACTAATCGACCACTCTTAAAGCAAGATCCCATGGTGGTAAGTAATATACCCATCGACACTGACATTGTAGATACTTCGTCGGGGGAAATGCCAAAGCCGGAGGGCGACATATCGGCTGATCACCAAGCTTCTACGGTTATGCCACCGACTGCCCCAAAATTACCCAAAGAGGCAACTAAAGCCACTGAGACGCCAGCCGAGACAACCGACGACCAAACCAAGTCCGCCGATACTGAAGACGACAAGCCGGTAGCCAGCGATAAAAATGAACCAGCGGCAGTGATGTCAAACGATGATTCTGACGATAAGCCGGTCGAAGAATCGATTGATCCGGAACCAACCGAGTCGGAAATGCCCGAAACCCCATCAAGCGAAGTCGAATCCAAAGATTCAGTCACAGAACCCGGTACCCACAGTGAAAAGACTGGTACTTCTAGCAACGACGAGCAGCTTGCGCCCAACAAAGTTCTTGATGAAGCTGCCAAAAAAGTTGAAGAAGCTAAAGCAGCCCAACTAGCTGAACTCGAAAAATTGGTCGAAAGTAAAAAGTACTTCTTGCCAATCAATACCGTTGAGCGACGGCGTGATGCTAGGAGAGCTGTATTGCTGCTGGTAATGGTTATACTTTTTGCCTTGATTTGGCTTGATTTGGCTCTAGATGCTGGTCTCTTAAGGTTAGGTCACATTCACGCGTTAACACACTTTTTTAGTTCATGATCGAGGCTGGTCTATAAATAGCTACCGAAAATAGCTTGCTATAATAATCAAGTGATGAGGCGAATATCCGTAAGAGCCATCGCATTGCACGACGGTAAGCTGCTTGCTGTAAGACAAAAGCACTACAGCGGAAAAGCTGTCAACGTAGCTGACAACTGGTGTTTACCGGGCGGTGGCCTAGAGGATGGCGAGGGGTTAATTGATGGCGTCGAGCGCGAAATGGTTGAAGAAACAGGCATAAAGCCGACAATTGGTAATTTGTTATATATTCAACAATTTACTTCCAAAGGTGTCGATTTCCTTGAGTTTTTCTTTCACGCCGTTAATGGCGAAGACTATCTGGAAGTTGATTTATCTAAAACGACTCACGGTCTTATCGAGATCGCGGAAGTTGCTTTTGTTGATCCAGCTACCACACCGCTACTACCGAAATTCCTGATGACTGAGCAACTCACCCAAAAAGCTGCTAGCCAATCACCGCCGACTATCTACTCCTACCTTTAGAAAGATCATTAGAGATTTACCTAGATTAAATTCTACCAAGTGTGCGCGAGTAATTGTTGGTACAATATCAAGGTGTTAGATAAATTCCTTGAGGGCTTAAATCCGGAGCAAAAACGTGCAGTTGAAACGACCGAAGGGCCTTTGTTAATTCTGGCTGGAGCTGGCAGTGGCAAAACCAAGACACTAACCCACCGAATTGCCTATTTGATTGCTGCAGGTATGGCCAGCCCATACAATATTTTAGCCGTTACTTTTACCAATAAAGCCGCCAATGAAATGCGTCAACGGGTGGCTAGATTGCTAGGTGATCAAGCCGAAAACCGCGGCTTTATGCCCTATATGGGGACCTTCCACGGTATTTGTGTTCGGCTGCTCCGGCAAGACGGCGAACACCTTGGCATCCCGCGGAACTTCGTTATTTATGACGAGATGGATCGTCGAGCGGCTGTGAGACAAGTTATCAAGCAGCTTAGTATCGACGAGAAAAGTTTTCCAGCACCCCTGGTTGCCAGTCTGATTAGTGGGGCTAAGAATGAGATGCTGACGCCCGAAGATTATGCCAGTCTAGCCAACGGACCAGCCCAAGACACAGCTGCTCGAGTTTTCCCGCTCTATGAAAAGATTCTCAAAGAAGCCTCTGCCCTAGATTTCGACGACTTAATTAATCGAACGGTGGAATTACTAGAAACATATGGTGTGATTCGTGAAAAGTGGTCAACTCAGTTTCGTTACGTTATGATCGACGAATATCAGGACACTAATCTAGCCCAGTATAAACTAGTTAAGCTTCTTACCAATCAGCAACATAATATAGCTGTTGTTGGGGATGACTGGCAATGTCTGGTTGAGGGTAGTCTAGTTGAAACCAAAGAAGGTTTTCGCAAAATTGAAGATATAAATAAGGGGGAGCTAGTAAAATCTGCCGGAGGGTATTCTAGGACAAGTTATTTTAAAGTTACATCCAAAAAGGAGTTTCGATACCACGGTGAAGTAATCCAAATTAAAACTTCCACACACAAAGTACTCACCTGTACTCCCAATCATCTTCTATTTGCTAGGTGGGACAAAACTGAGGCCTATTTTGTCTATCTCATGTTTTCTAGGGATAAAGGCTATCGGATTGGAACCGCGAAGGGCACTAGATTTGACGGTAAAAAACATGATATCGGCCTAAGGGTTCGGGCTAATCAAGAACGAGCAGACCGGATGTGGATAATTAAAGTCTGCAAGGACCACGGAGAGGCTATTTACTTCGAGCACCTTTTTGCCTACAAGTACGGGATTCCTATGCTGGTCTTCCACGCCTTCAGCAATAGATACATGCGGTTTAGTCAGAAATACATAGATGCCATTTATGCAGAGATTGATACTACAGAGAGAGCTAAAAAATTAATGATGGACTTAGGAATAGTTTTCGAATATCCACACTTTTTGCCACAAGCAACAGTTCGAAATGACATCAAAAGAATCAACTTAAACATTATTCTTTTTGGCGATAAACGTGCCACGATACGAAGTCCCTGGTCAATGAGTAGAATCTTAGTAAACACCACAAATTATCAAGATTTACAAGTGTTTAAAAGATTGGGCAACGCAGTAAGAGCTGGTAGGGCTGGTACATTCCGAAGTGAGATTGGCAAACTTGACTACGGTGAGATTGAAGAGTTGGCAGAAATAATAGAAAAAGAAGCTACCAGCGAGCTACAGGTTAATAGGTATTCGTTTTTGACAGATAAAAAATTTCTTTTTATGCCAGCCAGCCAGATTTATCCAGATATGCTAATGCCTAGTGTGATAGGTGATCAAATTGTCGAAGATTTAGTCACTGATGTTAGTAGAAAAGCTTATTCTGGATCAGTTTACGATCTTGACATTGAAAATGTTCACAATTATGTTGCGTCAGGAATTGCTGTGCACAATTCTATATATTCGTGGCGGGGAGCAGATTTTCGTAATATTCTAGGTTTTGAAAAAGACTACAAGGACTGCACGGTTATCAAGCTTGAGCAGAACTACCGTAGCACCAAACATATTCTGGATGCTGCCCACTCAGTGATTACTAAGAATACCATCCGTTCTAATAAAAAACTATGGACTGAGGCGGGCGACGGTTTTCCGGTCCAAGTAGTTCAAGCGGCCAACGAGCGAGCCGAAGCAGAGTTAATCATTCGGCGGATTCGCCTGGGCGTTGACGGTGGTTTTAGACGTTATCACGATTATGCTGTACTTTACCGGACTAATGCCCAAAGCCGCCCGATTGAGGATGTTTTTATCCGTTACGGTATTCCTTATCGCATTATTGGCGGTGTCCGTTTTTATGACCGCAAGGAAATTAAAGATATCCTGGCCTATCTTCGTTTAGTCCTGCAGCCCGAAGATCGGGTTAGCTTCGAGCGGGTAGTTAATGTGCCAGCTCGAGGCATTGGTGCTAAATCTTTAGCTAATTTTTATGCCTGGCGTAGTAGTCAAGGTTATACACTAGCCGAAGCTCTGGCTGAAGTGGCTACTTGTGACAATTTAACTGCTAAAGCCCTAGCTGGGTTGGATGAGTTGGGCGCTATATTATCGGCTACGCGGTCAATTGTCGAGATAACCCCGGTCGCAGGTTTGATTGAGTCACTCTTGCGACGGCTTGATTATCTGAATTATCTTAATGACGGCACTCCGTTGGGCGAAGCTCGTCAGGAAAATGTTAGAGAATTACTCAGCGTGGCGCAGGAATATCAAGATGTTGGCTTGGAGGGTTTTCTGGAGGAAGTAGCTTTGGTCAGCGACGTCGATACGGCCGATTTCGGCAGTGATGCCGTCATGTTGATGACTCTACATGCGGCCAAGGGATTGGAATTCCCGGTGGTTTTCATGACTGGTATGGAAGAAACAGTTTTCCCACACTCCCGAGCACTTTATGACCAGAGTGAAATGGAAGAAGAGCGCCGTCTTTGTTATGTCGGCATGACCCGAGCTAAGCAGGAGCTGTACATGATCTTTGCTACTAGCCGGCTGCTGTACGGCGGTGTGCAGCACAACTTGCCATCGCGCTTTTTGGGCGACATCGACCGTGGCTTCCAGACAGCCAATAGTAGTCAGGATTATTTTGACCTGGATGCTACACCCGCTAGTCATCCAATGGTTGATATGGGACTGACTGATGCCAGCTTGCCCGAACTGCGTTATTTGCCTGAGGTGAACGAGGGCGATGAAGTCCGTCATAAAGTTTTTGGTCTCGGCACCATCGTGTCGGTCAACGGTGAGTTAGTGACAGTTCATTTTAAGGGCAAAGGAACTAAGACTCTGAATCTAGGCTTCGCACCCCTTGAAAAGGTTTAGTGCCGGTCCGATCAGATCAACTGTGTCTGGTACAATGAATAAGTGCAAAAAGCGTGTCATCGCAGCGCCTGGGCAATAGTTTAAAGTTGCTCTAAGCTCCGGCTAGAGCGTCTTCTTTATGCGTCATAAACTTTATCGTTTCAATCGCCGATTGATGGTTAACCGTCGCCGGCATATCCGCCGTCTGCGGCTTTGGGGCCGACACCCGTTTGCCGTACCAATCGGGGCATTTCTATCCCTCGTTATTTTAAGCGGCGGTTTGCTTTGGTGGGCCCTTAGCCAAGGCGTATCGTTAACACCGCCCCCAACCGATCTCGTCATTATCTCTTATAATCATCAGACCGAAACTGTCCCTAGCCATGAGCCAACGGTCGGGGCCTTATTGTCCAAACTCAAGATTACGATCAATCCGGGCGATGTTGTTGAACCGTCACTGGGCACAGCAATTCATCAGGACGACTTCCGAATTAATATCTTTCGAGCTATACCGGTTAAAATTATCGACGGGGCACAAACAACATTTGCTAACAGTGCTGCCACGACGCCACGTAGTATCGCCGAGCAAGCTGGTGTCACAATCTATCCAGAAGATCGACTGACTACCCAGCCGGTCAGCAATATTTTAGAAGAGGGAACTATTGGCAATGTTATAGTGGTTGATCAATCAACCCCTATAACCCTAGTGACCAATGGTTTCGCCGCTCCGACTCGGACGCTAGCTAAGACGGTCGGTGCTTTTTTGACCACCGATCACGTTGCTTTGACGGCAGCAGACACAGTTGAACCAGCACTCAGTACGCCGATTTCAGCCAACGAAACAGTTTCCATCATTCGTAATGGTATTCATATTCAAAGTGTTGCCCAGACTATCGCGATGCCCACGCAGTACATAGCCGATTCTAACCTGTCATATGGCACATATGCCGTCGTTCAGACTGGTAGTCCCGGCCAAGAGGTTTTGACTTATAAGGTTGATGTTCAGAACGGTCAGGTAGTCAGTCAAACTCTGATTCAAACTGTCGTTACAGTACAGCCAGTTACTCAAATAGTGAACCAAGGCTCCAACCTGTCTGGTATTAAGGGCGATATGGCCTTAGCTGGTATCTCGGTGGATGATTATCAATATGCCGACTACATTATTAGCCATGAGTCAGGCTGGTGCCCGACCAAGGCTCAGGGTGAACACTATTGTCCAGCAATACCTGACGATGCCTACACCCCAAATGGTTATGGGCTCTGCCAAGCTACGCCAGGTTACAAGATGGAATCAGCCGGTGCCGACTGGGCGACTAACCCAGTGACGCAATTACTGTGGTGCAATAGTTACGCCCAAGAACGCTATGGCGGTTGGTACGAAGCTTACTTGCATTGGGCGGCCTACGGTTACTGGTAATCTGACTGTCCCTGGTACAATGGCGATATGCCCGATCTACCGTTTGCCCGAAAATCCCTTGGCCAGCATTGGTTACTTGATAAAGACAGTTTGCAGGCTATCTGTCTAGCAGCCGATTTGTCACCGGCCGACACAGTTCTAGAGATTGGTCCCGGTATCGGCTCTTTGACAGAACTATTGGCCCAGCAAGTTAAAAAAGTTGTAGCCGTTGAGCTAGACGAGCAGTTGGCCGGTGAACTACTAGAACGAATCTCGGTAGATAATGTTGAAGTTATCAGCCAAGATATTTTGAAGTTTGATTTAACTAGTCTGCCTCAAAGCTATAAGTTAGTGGCCAACATACCGTATTACTTGACTAGCCATCTACTTAAAGTATTATCGGAATCGACTAATCCGCCAGTCCTAGCGGTACTATTGATCCAAAAGGAAGTTGCCGAGCGAGTTACCGCTAAACCGGGTAATATGTCGCTGCTCAGCGTTAGTACTCAGCTTTATTGGGAGGTTAGTAGCGATTGGGTTATACCAGCCAAACTTTTCACGCCGCCTCCAAAAGTTGACTCGCAAATATTAATTTTGCAGCGCCGCCCAGAGATTCTTTTTAACGATATTAATCCGAAAGATTACCTGCGGATTGTTAAAGCCGGATTTGCCGGCAAGCGTAAGACACTACTCAATAGTCTAAGTGGCGGTCTTAAGCTAAGTAAGTCCGATGTAACCGATCTCCTAAGGACTGCAGATATTGATCCCAGTGTTCGAGCCCAAAACCTATCGCTTGATGATTGGTACCATATCTGCCAAGTGGCTAAAGTAAAGTTTAGCGAGGGATAACTCAACAGATACTTGATTCGTTAAGCATGAGCACTATACTTAAAATTAATTATGTCAGCAGCTAATGTCGTTAGTTTCCGCATCCAAGCCCTGTCCACACTTTTATACAAAGCTTCTGATCGAGTTTTGCAAGAACAGCTCGGCATTGGTATGTCGCAGTTCAAAATTTTGGGCGCTGTTCAAAATAACCAGCGGCTGCTCCAAAGGCATATCGCAACGATTTTAAACCAAACTGAAGCCAGCATCAGCCGTCAAATTAAGTTATTGCACCAGCGGCAATTGCTAGTTACGCAAGTTAATCCAAAAGATCACCGAGAGCATATCACCGTTCTAACGTCGAACGGACGACAGGTGATTAATGCGGCGACAGAAGTACTCGAAGCTTTCCAGGCCCAGTTCTTAGCTGGCCTGTCAGACAAACAACAAACCGAATTGATCAACTTACTCGATCAGATCGAACAACGTCTTCAACTGATAATTTCTTAAATCAATCTATCTGTTTTCAAGCAAAAGTGGTATAATGATCTGGCCTACGCAAGTAGGTTTTTTATACGGGGCTGAATTTAAGCTCGACGTTGGACTTTATCGGTTAGATCAGCAGGTCGCTTGTCAGCGTATAGGCAAATTTTGAATAAGTGCAAATCTTACTCAACGCGTAGCTAGTGCTTGGAACAGTGTAAAAGCTGCTTTCAACGTACCGGTCTTCGCACCAGCTTTAGCTTAAATTGCTTTAGCCGCGCTCGATACGACGTCAGATAGTATTACAGCGTGTCATATCATCTGATTGCTCAAGCACCATCGTCCATGATGTTTGCTAAGACATAGGACTTGGGAAGTTAGTCTTTTCGTCTGTTTTTATGTTGACTTCCGAGAACACTCAAGCAGACTATGCCTGTAGAAGACTAGCCAAGATAAACTAACGGACGCGGAGGGCAGTACTCCGCCAGCTCCACCAAGCACAAGTCATTCAAGAACTCGTCGCTAAACATTATAGATAACCCCAGTTAGATGGTTGGGGGGTTAAGTTTATATCACTGATTTGACATATTAATATAACTTATGCTATTCTATTTTTGTAAGGAGACTTGATTTTATGGGTCGTACCGAAAGACAAGAACGACGGCGTCAAGCTGAAGCTGAACGCCAAGAAGAGCAAGAAAGAACACAAGCTGCTACTCGCGAACGTTTTGAAACTAAAGTTTCTAAGTTTGAAGGCTTAACTCCAGCTGAGCTACGTAGAATGGCAATTGAGGCAATCGTAAAAGGTGAAAGTGATTTTAACGTTCAGCAGGGTTATTACGAAGCAGTAATTGCATACGGAGCCAAGTCAATCGCACTCAGTAATCTCGCGCTATTAGGTGTTGCTTTGGAGCAAAACCCTCAGACTGAAAGTTCTGAAGCTTCATAGGCCGTACTCATTAATTTGAATCTGTAAGTTATTTATCATTGTGTGAATACAACTAGGGGATTACTGACTCCTGTTGTAGTTCTTGCTGAGTTTTATACTCAATCCAATCATCCCAGAGTAAATGCCGCCATCTGCGTATTTCATCGAAGATGAGGTGTGAACTTTTTTGGAGGTGCTCCACCAAGACTAATGCGCAAAAATAACCCCAGTTATTTAAGGTTATTTTGTTTTTATCTCGCGGTTAGCATATATAATTTGATTGTGATCTTAGATAAACAGAAACAAATAAGGTCGGTAGCATAATGCGACTGCAGTTTGCTCCACGCCGGACTCGTCAGTTAAGTGCTGGCGAAGTCCAACCAGCCCGTGAGTATATTAAACATTACTGGGCTCACCTACGCCGCGTCCACCCTAAAGATGACGAAAGTTTACTGGGATTACCGCGCCCTTATTTGGTGCCCAGCTATGATGCTACGGCTACTTTTGACTACAACGAGCTATTCTACTGGGATAGCTACTTTATGGTTCAAGGGCTGTATGATACCGAGCACCAAGAACTAGTCTGCGGTATTCTGGAAGACCTGATGAGTCTCTTCGAACGTTTTAAGATTATCCCCAATGCCTCACGGACCTATTTAATGGGTCGCTCACAGCCACCGTTCCTGACTACTTTTATCTTTGAGGTTTATGAAACTTATCATCTTGACGAGGCTTGGCTTAAGTTGGCAATTGAGTTGGCTGAGGAAGAATACAAAACAGTCTGGATGGGGACTAAAAACCCAAACTATCGCCAGATGTATCGTGGATTAAGCCGTTACTTTGATGTAAATTTTTTGCATGATCTGGCGGAAGCCGAAAGCGGCTGGGATATGACACCACGATTTGGCCGCAAGGCGCTTAATTTCTTGCCAGTTGATCTCAACGCCCTGCTATATAAGTATGAAACTGACTTTGCCAAAGCAGCGCATCTGTTGGCTGATGAAGCCAAAGCCCAACATTGGAGCGAGCGAGCAAAAGTCCGCCAGACTATGATAAACGACTTGATGTGGGATAGGATTCATGGTTTGTACTATGACTACGATTTTGTAAAAAAGAAACGCAGCAGTGTCAATAGCCTAGCGGCTTATTATCCGATGTGGGCTGGTATGGTGAACGACAAACAGGCGGCGGCTCTAGTTGAAGCCCTACGCTTCTTTGAAGAGAAGGGCGGTCTAGCCACGACTGATTCACTGCCAATTGGTCGCTATATTAGAGGCGGTATGCCAGAACAGTGGGCCTACCCCAATGGTTGGGCACCGCTGCAGTTGATTGTCGTGCGCGGTCTGGAGCGCTACGGTTATCACGATGAAGCCCAACGTATTGCTACCAAGTGGCTCAGGACAAATCTACAATGGTTCAATAATCACCACGTATTTTTGGAAAAATATAACGTAGCCAATCCAACCCGCCCGCCAGTCAAAGGTGTCTATCCGACTCAAACCGGTTTTGGCTGGACGAACAGTGTTTTTGAGCGCTTCTGCCAGGATTACATCGATCAGCCAACCACTGAAATGGTATAATGGCCGCGCCGAGGGTAATTAGCTCAGCTGGCTAGAGCGCGGCGTTCACATCGCCGAGGTCACAGGTTCGAGTCCTGTATTACCCACCAAACTTATGAAGAAATATAGCGCAGGTATACTAACCTATAAGACCAATGATGATGGTCAGTTAGCGGTCCTATTGGTGCATCCTGGAGGGCCGTTCTGGGTCAAAAAGGATCTTGGTGCTTGGTCAGTGCCCAAGGGCGAACATGAACCAGACGAAGAGCCGCTAGTAGCTGCTAAACGTGAATACCGGGAAGAAACTGGTCAACCACTACCTAACGGCGAGTACATCGACTTAGGTGAAACTAAACTTAAAGATGGCAAAACCGTTAGCGTCTGGGCAGCCCAAGGAGAGGTTAATTTATCGACAGTTATCAGTAATAAATTTGAGATGGAATGGCCGCCTCACTCAGGTCAACGGCAGTCTTTTCCGGAAATCGATAGGGCGGACTGGTTTTCGCTAGATGAAGCGGCCGCTAAGCTATCGAGCGGTCAGGCCGTTTTCTTGAGCCGTCTAGCCGAAAAACTGGGCGTTAAAGCGCCGAGTTTACCAGAACAACAGCATCTTCTATGAGCTGTTTGTTACAATGATAAGGTCTTAGGGTATCGCTTCAAGTCGATAACCGAATTGCTTGAAGTGACATTTAAGAACAGATTTATTATGAGCAAGTTTTATGTAACAACTTCCATCCCGTATGTTAACGGAGAACCCCATTTGGGGCACGCCATGGAATTTGTGATGGCCGATGTCCTGGCCCGCCACGCTCGCTCGCAGGGTAAACCGACGATTTTCAGCACCGGTACTGATGAACACGGCAGTAAAATTATCGAGAAAGCCGCCGAGCTAAAGATCACACCCCAACAACTGGCTGATCAAATGAGTCAGAAATTTCGGGATCTTTGCCAAAAACTTAACATCAGCAATGATCGCTTCATCCGGACAACCGACAAGCCACACGAACAACGAGCCCAGTTAATTTGGAAAGCTTTGGAAGCCGATTTTTATAAATCCAAATACATCGGTTGGTACTGTACCGGAGACGAAGCCTTTTTTACTGAAACGGAAGTCAAAGCCAACAACGGAATTTGCCCCAATCACAACCGTCCATATGAAAAACTCGAGGAAGAGAACTATTTCTTTAAGCTTAGCAAATACACCGAACAGATACGCCAAGCCATTGAATCAGGCAGCTTTGTGGTTATACCAGAGACTAAGCGCAACGAGATTTTGTCGCTACTTCGAGAAGGGCTAGAAGACATCAGCATTTCCCGACCTAAGGATAAAATTGCTTGGGGCATCCCAGTTCCGGGCGATAAAACCCAGGTTATGTATGTTTGGTTTGAAGCGTTAATGAATTATATAACCGTACTTGGCTATCCGGAGCACAAAGATTTTAAGGAATATTGGCCGGCTAATGTACAGATCATTGGCAAGGATATTAGTCGATTTCATGCCGCTATCTGGCCGGCTATGTTACTGGGTCTAAAATTGCCATTGCCGAAAGTCCTCTACGTCCACAGCTTCATCAACATTGATAACAAAAAAATGAGCAAGTCACTCGGTAATTACGTTTCCCCCGACCAAGTTATCGATAAATATGGCACCGACTCGTTTCGTTACTTTTTCCTCCGGCACATTCCATCATATGAAGACGGTGATTTTAGCTGGGAGACTTTTGAAGCAGCTCACGACAATGAACTGGCCAACGAACTGGGTAATGCTGTTCAGCGGACGGTGGTAATGTTGCAGAAGTATCAAAACGGCCTGATTGGCGATATCCCGCCCTCCGAGCACGATACCGTACCCTACGAAACTGCCATTGAAGCCTGTAAATTTGACCGGGCCCTAGATGATGTGTGGGACCAAGTGCGGGGTCTTAATCAATACATTGACGGTGAGAAACCCTGGGAGATTGCCAAAGCTGGGGACACAGCTCACCTTAAAGAGGTGCTGGCCTATCAGGTGAGTTGTTTATTGGAAATTGCCGATTTACTTGAACCATTTTTACCGGATACCGCCGCTAAAATCCATCAAATCTTTGCCCAAGAGACAGTTCAACCACTGTCTGGCACGTTGTTCCCGAAGTTGGAGACCGACTCGGTTGCCTAAAGTATGGAGTTGTTTGATAGTCACTGCCATATTCAGTCGGCTGGCCAACCAGCCGACGAATCGGGCATCCCGGAGCTCTGGGCAAAGGCTGGTGACGTCAATCCTGATGACATAATCACGCGGGCGGAGCAGGCTGGAGTTACTCGATTGATCTGCGTTGGCTGTGATTTGAAGGATAGCCAGCTGGCTGTTAGTTTTGCTAGCCAGCAGCCAAACTGCTGGGCATCTGTTGGTCTTCATCCCCACGAAACCAATCGCTACCTTGGCCAGGCGGCCGACCTAGACCAGTTTAAGGCCTTGGCCACGGCACCTGAGGTTGTAGCTATCGGCGAATGCGGGCTTGATTATCACTACGACCACTCGCCTAAAGCAACTCAAACCGAACTCCTAAAATTTCAAATTGAATTGGCTCTAGAACTTGATCTGCCGATTGTCTTTCATATTCGGGAAGCCTTTGCTGATTTCTGGCCAATCTTTGAGAGCTACCATAATTCAGCTCAACCGCTTCGCGGAGTTGTGCATAGCTTCTCCGATTCTTCAGCCAATCTGGAACGGGCTGTCTCGGCCGGACTGATGATAGGAGTTAACGGTATCGCCACCTTTACAAAAAATTCGGACCAACTGGAAGTATATCGACAGATACCCGTAGAGAACTTAGTTCTTGAAACGGACGCCCCTTTCTTGGCCCCAATACCTTATCGTGGCGAAATTTGCGAACCACGGCACATCAAGACGATTGCCGAATACTTAGTTGAGTTGCGAGGCGAATCAATGGCTACACTGGCGACAGCCACGACCAATAACGCTCGCCGCCTGTTTGGACTCTAAAGCGACAGGTTAGTACATCTGTCGTATACTGAAACCAATGAAGATAGTCTATCTTGATTATGCAGCTGCGACACCTTTGGATAGCAAGGTGTTAGCGGCCATGCGTCCCTATTTCACCAACAAATTTTTTAATCCCTCAGCCATCTATCTGCCGGCTAAAGCCGTTCATCAGGCAGTTGAAGCAGCTCGATCCAAAGCAGCGGCAATGCTTGGTGCCCGCTCAGCGGAAATTATTTTCACGGCTGGTGGGACCGAGGCAAATAACTTAGCCATTCACGGGGTCATGCGACATTATTCTGATAAAAAAGTCTTGATCAGTAGCATTGAACATGAATCGGTGCTGGCTCCAGCTCATCGTTATAATTGCCAAGAACTACCCGTTCTGGCGGATGGTTTGATCGATCTATCAGCCTTTGAGCGGCTGATCGATGATGACACGGTTTTGGTCAGCATCATGTTGGCCAATAACGAGATCGGCACGATTCAACCAGTCCGAAGGATAGCCGATACCATTCGCCAGGTTTTAGTTCAACGCCGAAAGTCAGGTAACCTACTGCCACTTTATCTTCATAGTGACGCTACCCAAGCAGCTAATTATCTTGACCTTCATCTTTCTCGCCTGGGCGTAGATCTAATGACACTTAACGGCGGCAAAATTTACGGACCCAAACAAAGCGGCCTACTCTGGATCCGAAGTGGCTTAACACTTGAGCCGCTACTTGATGGCGGTGGGCAGGAGTTTAACTTGAGAAGCGGTACTGAAAACGTGCCTGGTGTTATAGGTTTTAGCCTAGCCTTGGAGATGGCTCAGACTATGAGAAGTGTTGAAGCCGAACGTCTCAAGAAATTGCAGCAATTGTTTTATGATCGATTAGCTAAGAAGGTTCCGAGCTGCATTACCAACGGGTCGCTTACTAGACGCTTGCCCAACAATGTTCACATCACAGTGCCGGGTCAGGACAACGAAAGGTTATTAATCAGTTTGGACGAAGCCGGCATCCTAGCCGCGGCCGGCTCAGCTTGCAGTGCCAGTGATCAAAAGCCATCACACGTCTTACGGGCCCTGGGCTTGAGCGATAACGATGCCAGGTCATCGCTGCGCTTTACGATGGGGCGGGCTACTACCGAGCGGGACATCCAATACACTGTAGACACACTGGCCCGTCTTATTGCCTAGTAACCAGTCGACCGCTATACTGTTGATAAGATGCTCAAGCTTTTACGATCACTGACGATCATTGTGGGTGGTTTGTTAGTGCTACTGGCCGGACCAACCATCTATGCGGCCAGTTCTTCTACTCAAGCGATTGTCCAAAGTTACGGTACCAACGAAGCCCTAGAAACAGGCATGATTGTCGGTCTGATTAAAGGTCACGCCAGTCAGGTCCAAGCCTTGACCATCAATGATGACACTACCATGCAAGGTGTTGTGGTAGCCCCCAATACGGCCGCTATTTCGCTCAGTTCCGGTTCCAGTGCGAACCAAGTTTATGTTGCCACTTCTGGAAGCTATAACGTCCTGGTCAGTAACGAGAATGGCCCAATTGGTATCGGTGACTATGTTTCGGTCTCATCGCTCGATGGCATTGGCATGAAAGCTGAAGATAGCGAGGCAACGGTGCTTGGTAAAGCGACCGAAGCCTTTAATGGCAACGCTAACGTCATCAGCTCGGCGACCATCAAGAAAACCGGTGGCGGTACCACCACCGTGGCGATCGGCAGCATTCTGGTTGATATTGCTATTGCCAACAACCCTGCTCAAGGTCACGGCATCGGTGAACTGCCTGGTTTTTTGCAAGTTGCCTCCAGTGATATTGCCGATAAACCAGTCAGTGCACCGCGGGTCTACATTAGCTTGCTCATATTGTTACTAACGATGGTTATCAGCGGTAGCTTACTTTACAGTGGCACCAAAAGTAGTGTTGTCTCGATTGGGCGCAATCCGCTGGCCAAGCGCTATATTATCCGGGGGTTGATACAGGTTATTCTGAGCGGTGTTATCATTTTTATTCTCGGGCTGTTTGCAGTATATTTACTACTAAGACTTTAAGCGTAAGCACGGTGGGTAGACAAACATGACAATTTGGTGGCTCGGATGCATTCTCGGTGTGATGGGCGCCGCGGCGATCGCTTTTATTTGGGTCGCCGTGCGGCTTGGTTCGGGCCGTCCTGGCGGCAAAAAAACAGATCCCAACTATGCTGATGCCGCCGAACAAGAAGTTGAGCACATTTTCAGCACCGAATTTCGCGAAGAGTTGCGCAACCGTGGCCGGCTGCACTTTGAAAAAATCATCGGTGAGAACGCTATGTTCTTGCAGCAGGATTTACGCCTGACTACCTCGCAGCTTAACGACTACATGAAGACTGAAATTACCCGTAAGCTGGAGGAGGAATTTGGCAAATATGAGCAGTCAATCACTGACGCTAAACAACTGGCAGTCGATTCGATTCAGAAAACCAATCAAGCCATTGAAGAACAGCGTCAACTGATGAGCCAGCAGTTGCTGAAGGTGATTGAGGCCGAAAAAATTCATTTGACTGAGCGTTTCGAGCAAAACATGGCTGAGATAATTAATCATTACATCATAGCGGCTATCGGTGACCAAATTGATCTTAGCGATCAGCTGGAATATATTTTGAGTGAGCTCGAAGCCAATAAGCAAGCCATCTTGGAGGATATTCAACGTGGCGCCTGATCAAACGGCCGGACTCCAAGTACCGGCCCTAATCACTTCGCCGTCTGATGTGTCTAGGCTGCATCGAGAGGTTATCGCTCTCAATGAATATTTGAAACAGGCCGCCCTCCGGTCACCTGGTCAGGCGGCCGTTAAATTACCCAAGACTAGCCGTTTACTTGACGAACTGGTTATAGATAATAAATTAAATTTACTGGATGCGACGACTCGAGAACACCTGATTGGTTTTTTGGCTGATCTGGCCGAACACGCCCCCATCATTCATATTAGTTTTGCTACCGATCCCTCGTCAGCTTTTTTGCAGAAGATTGTTTTATGGCTGAGGCAGAATATTAATGCCAGTATTTTAGTCCAAGTTGGCCTCCAGCCGACGATTGCTATTGGTTGCGTTCTGAGAACGACCAATAAGTATTTTGATCTTAGCTTGCGACGACAACTGACAGAGCACAGTGCCGAACTTATTAAAGACCTGAAAAAGGCCGATGTAACGGCCTAAAGCGAGACTACGATATGGCCGAAACAACTACCAATAAGAGTGCTCACTTTCAGCGATTAATCGAGAGCGGTCAGCCAGTTGGAGAGGTGATTGGTGTCGATAAATTCTTGATACGCGTCCGGGGGCTGCAGCCGATTACAATTCATGCTCTGGTGATGTTTGAAGATGGCAGCAAAGGCTTTGTCAGCCAAGTTCTTGAGAATCACGTTATTATCTTGCACATGGGCACCAGCGATCTGACGGTCGGCATGATGGCCGTTGCTCAGCACCATTCCTTGGTCTGCAAAGTCGGTAAAGACTTTATTGGTCGAGTCGTGTCGGTGACTGGTGTGCCACTGGATAATCAAGGACCGATTGCCGCTGATAGTACCTGGCCAGTCTTTAATGCCGCCCCCATGCTTCACGAACGCGAAATGTTGGATCGCCAGTTACCGACTGGATTGATGGTGCTTGATGAACTGTTTCCGCTAGTCCGCGGTCAACGGTTAGCGATTATTGGTGATTCTAAATCAGGCAAAAGTACCTTGGCACTTCAACTAGCTCTTAATCAGAAAAATACTGACGTAATCGCGGTTTACGTTCTAATTGCTAAACGGCGTAGTGATGTCGACCTGCTGCTAACCAAGTTAATCGATAACGACGCTATGAAAAGTGCCATTGTGGTGGTCTCAACCATGTTTGACTCGTTAGTCCTGAGTTATTTAGCACCATATGTCGCTTGTGCCATGGCTGAGTATTTGTGGCAGCAGTGTGACCGGGATGTCATGGTCATCTATGATGATTTAACTAGTCACGCCCAAGCACACCGGGAGATATCATTGTTATCTGGTTCCAGTCCGGGCCGTGACTCTTATCCCGGTGATATGTTTTTCGCACATTCCAGTCTGCTGGAAAGAGCTGGCAAACTGAACCGCAATCATAAAACATTAACAGCTTTGCCGTTGACACTGGCCTCTGGCGGCGATATTACGGCCTACCTGCCGACCAATATTATGTCAATTACTGATGGACAATGGATATTGGATATGAAAGTTTTCCGCGATACGATGCGCCCGGCCGTTAGTACCAGCCTAAGTGTCACTCGGGTTGGCGGACTGGGCTTAAACGACCGACAGAAAAAACTGGCTGCTCAGACAACGATGGCTTTAAATGCCTTTGTCCAGGCCCAAGAATTTTCGCACTTCGGCGCGGAACTTGGTGTTCAGGCTAAAACTGATCTAGCAAGAGGCAAGCACTTGTTTGAGCTTTTTAGTCAGACACCAGATGAGACATACTCAATCAATGCTCAGATTCTGATGCTCGATATTGTTTTGAACCTCAAAGCTGGACAAGTATTGGACATTAAAACCCTAAAATCACAGGCTGAAGCTATTGCCAGTAAAATGACCGATGACGATAAGAACTTTGATCAATTGCGTGACGAGTTGTTAGGTCAAAGTGTTCGGGGGCTCAAAGCATGATCCAGCTCCAAGAACTTGCCCAGGAAAGAGACGATATGTCAACGATTGTTAGTTTGACTAGTGTTTTTGAGAGTTTGGCCAGTATCCATATTGCTCAAATCAAGAACCAAGTCCAACAATCACGCCAGTTTTTTGATGAACTGTGGCGAATTTATACCCAGATTAAAGTTAACGACTTATTCCGGTTCGGCCGTGAAGGAAAAGAGCAGGTAGTTGATAAGGAATTGCTAATCGCCATTACTGCCGAGGGTGGTTTCAGTGGTGACATCGATCAAAAACTCATCGAGTGGATGGTTAAGGAACACGATCCCGCCAAGCAGGACATTATAGTTATCGGTCACCACGGGGCTTTGCAATTAACCCAAGCCGGCGTGAAGTTTAAGAAATACTTTAAGTTGCCGGCTAAAGATCAAAATATTAATGTCGCTCCACTAGTTAAGTATGTTCGGGACTATCGCTCAACGGTAGTTTATTACCAAGCTTATGTGTCCCTAATGGTCCAAGATGTTAGAAAAATTGAACTTCAAAAAGCCGTCCAAGAAGCTGGCGATAAAAGTCGACAAAAAGATGATGAAAATGTTATCAGCGAATTTAATTATATCTTTGAGCCCAGTACTTATGCGGTGGTAGCCCATTTGGAACGATCAATGACGGAGATTAGTTTGGGCCAGCTTATTCTAGATTCGAAGCTGGCTCAGTACGCCAGTCGTTTTCGCTCAATGAGTGTCGCCCGAGAAAAGGCTGTTGATTCAGAGGATCAGTTACAGTTGGGCTATAACCGAGCCAAGCGGTCGTTCTCGGACGAGCGGCTAAAGGAAATTACCAACGGTCTAAAAAAGGCGGCAGTTTATGAGTAGAGGTTATGTCCACACGCTCCGCGATCTGGTAGTTGACGTTATTTTTGACGAGGGTATGCCAGAGCCGTTTGAGGTTTTACTGGTTGACAACGAAAGCCGAACACCGCTGTTGGTTGATAGTTTGCAGAAGGGCAATATGGCCAAATGTCTTAACTTGTTGGCAGATAAGCGATTACAAAAGGGGATGATGGTAGTTGGTACTGGCACGGGTCTGGAAATTCCGGTTGGCGATCCACTGATTGGCCGAGTGGTTGATGCCATGTGCCGCCCAATTGACGGCAAGGGTCCGATTGATGCCACTGGCTTGGAACGGCGGAGCATCTTCAAGGTGCCAATCCAGAGCGATTCTTTTAAGGGCAGTAAGCCAGAAACTTTGGAAACTGGCATTAAAGTCATCGATTTCTTTACGCCATTCGTCAAAGGTCGCAAAATTGGCATCATTGGCGGAGCCGGCGTTGGCAAAACTGTTCTAACTATGGAGTTGATGTATAACATTGCCAATAGTGGTAGCGGTCTGAGCTTCTTTGCTGGCATTGGGGAACGCATCCGTGAGGGGCACGAGTTGTATCAAACACTTCAGGAACGTGATCTACTCAAAAATACATGTATGTTTTTTGGTCAAATGGACCAGAATCCTGTCCAGCGTTCTCTAGTTGGTTCAGCGGCTGTGACCCTGGCGGAATATTTCCGAGACGAACGGGGCAAAGACATTCTATTCTTTGCCGATAATATGTATCGTTTTGTCCAGGCTAAGAATGAAGTTTCCACGTTGCTCGACCAGGTACCATCTGAGGGTGGCTATCAGCCGACCATTTACTCGGACGTCAAAACGCTTCAAGATCGTTTGAGTTCGTCGGAAAAAGGATCAATTACGGCTGTCCAAACTATTTTTGTACCAGCTGATGATTTATCAGATCCAGCGGTTCAAATGATTCAGCACGAGCTAGATTCAACAATCGTTCTTTCCAGACAGGTTGCCGAACAGGGCATCCGTCCAGCGGTTGACTTAACCCGTACCAGCTCGAGTCTACTGAGTCCGGACATCGTTGGTGAGCGACACTATCTGCTCAGCGTCCAAGTCCAGTCGTTACTGCAAAAGCATGAATCACTGAAAGGTATTGTTGCGATTATTGGTGAAAATGAGCTATCGGTGACTGATCGAGCTGACTACAACAAGGCCAAAAAACTGATCCAGTACTTTTCTCAGCATTTGCATGTTGTCGAGAGCCAAAGCGCTTACAAGGGTGAGTTATTTACTCTGGACGAAACCCTCAGAGGTATTGAGGAAATTATTGTATGAGTTTAGAACACAATCAGGCTGATCTTAAGCAGCAAACAATCGGGAGCAAATAATGCCAGTTAGGCAAGACGTTAATGTTAATCGGCCAACTAATGTTGCCTCACCAAACGTTGCTTCCAAGACGGCGTTAGGCGGCGAAACTCTGCAGGCCAAAGTTTGGTCACCATTTCGAGTTTACTTTAATGACGAAGCCAGAAGTGTTTCGGCTGTTAACGGCACCGGTCCATTTGATGTGCTGCCGCACCACCATAACTTCATCACCCTACTCAGCTCATGCGATCTAGCTCTTGACACCAAAGATGGCAACATCAAAATCAAAATTTCCGGTGGAGTAATGCACGTCCATCAAAATGTTGTGACTGTTTTTCTAGATGTCTAATTGAAATATCTCTCGCCCAGTGGAGTGACGGTCAATCGCTAGGTTCGGTTTAGTCAAAAGCGATGTAGTCGAATCCAAAACTGACTGACGATGGCGGCGTTGATGTCGTACAAATACTGAAATTAGTGGTCGACCGATTAATATAGTAAGCCAGTCCAGCTGCTGACGAACCAACGGGTGTGATAACAATGTGGGGAGTGCTATTAAAAGGTGCTGTGAAGGTAATAGTTACAAAGCAACCGACAGCCGGGCTGCTGCCAGTGTTGATAGTTACCGAACCAGCCGTATCCGAGCCACTGACTGATGCTGAACCACCGCTACCTAAAGCCGTTCCGTAGCTTCGAGACGGCGTACTGCCACCAGCATCAATGTGGTGTGTCAAATCTAGATCGCCATTGAGTTGGATTGTGCTAACTGTAATCTGCGGGGCAGATATGTTACCGTTAAATGTTCCGCTACCGGTTACACCTAAATTTCCCTGGACATTAAGCTGCCCCTGAATTGATCCGTTACCTGTTAATGCTAAAGATTTCGTGATTTGGACATCGTCAAAGGTGCTGTTACCGGTAACTCGGAGACCGGTATTGGCAGCGCTGTTACCAACTTGTAGGGTGCCAGCTACTTGTAGGTTGCTGTGTACTAAAACACTACCCGAAAAAACGGCATTGCTTTGAACGTTTAGGGTTGATTGTGGACCACCAACTGTCACATCACTGTCAGCCAACTGGCTCAATTCAGTCTGTGACAGCGACTGTGAGGGTGATGAGCCAGCATTATTAGCTTGATTGCTGGCTTTTAGGTAGAGAATTGTACCCGTGGCGGCCGATAAAATGATTAACAGTATAAATAAAAGCAAGTAGACATTAAGTCGGTCCATTAATCGATGCATAAAACCATGGTTGGTGGGTGTTGCAGCCGGTTCAGCCGACACAGAACCAGTCGGAACGGTTAGCCCGCCTGTTGGTTCGACACCATCACCGGTATTAGCATCCAACGAATTAGCATCTTCGGGGTTGATACTGCTCAAGTTACCATTATTACCCCCCGGTGAAGCTGTGACGGTTGTTTGCTCTTCTAGAGAGCTAGTATCACTATCCTGTTTATCAGCTGTGCCGTGATTATTATTTGTCCCATCCATGACTAGCATCAAGCGGTTTTATCTACTAACCGATTTCCCTTATGCTATATAATACAAGAAGTTGACAAAATCTGTAAGTTAATACATGTACTTACGTTATGGGGAGACTAATTGGATAAGCTTAAAATAAAACGTTTAGTCCCATATATGGCAAGAAATGTCCAATCACTGCCAAGGGTAGGGATGCTTACGGTCATTAGTTTATTCGGATGGATGGCTGTAGCAGTGATATTTCCTTCTACAACAGAAGCCTGTACTAATGCTCAATCTTGCGGTAATAATTATGAAGTAAATGAAGTTTTTTTTGGGAGCGGCGGGGGTTATGGCTACGGCGCAGGAGCTAACTCGACTTGTTCTAGTTCTTACTGTGCCGACGAAGCGCTAGGTGAGACAACCGTTGGCAATACCCAAGGTGGGCTGTTCCAGGCTTGGGCTGGGTTCAATACATTTCGTACACCTTCGCTGACATTTGTAGTTAATTCAGGAAACATTAATATTGGAAAATTGACGCCTACCTCAACCGGCACCGCAACCACACTTTTTGCAGTTCAAACTTATCTAGCAAGTGGATACAGCATCATGACCGATTCGTCACCACCCCAAAATGGTGGTTATACTATGCAAACTCCAATCTCGGCGGTCAGTTCTACCCAAGGCTCAGAGCAATTCGGCATAAATTTAGTAGCCAACACTGTACCGGCCGCCCTGTCTGGAGTAAGCGCCAATCCTACTTGCGCAACAACAGGCTTTTGCAACATGAGTACTGTAACCGTTAACTCTAACTACGATCAACAAAATAAATATTACTACCCATCCAGTGGTGTTGATACGCTGGTGAACGTTTCTTCGAGCAACAGTTTAATTAATTACACAGTCTCGTATATCTACAATATCTCAGTCACAACACCAGGCGGTACGTATAACTTTAACCAGGTGCTAGTGGCCACCAGCACTTTTTAGGCTGTGTATAAGTTAAACTTAAGTGGCTTGCATTTTCTAAGCTAATCATGTTAAAATCGCCCCAGAACTATAAAAAAAATAGATAAAAAGGTAATTTGCAATGCACAATAGGTTGTTGGCACTAAAGCGATATGCTTATTTGACTATATCCTTAGTTTTTGGCGCCACTGCCACCGGTCTTGTGTTTCTAACGAGTACTGCCAATGCAGCTGGTCAGGTGCAAAATCGGTCCATTGAAATGAGTAGCTCAGTTCCAAGTGCAACTGGCGTGACTTATCTTATCAGCTTTAAGGCAGCTACTACCACGACAATTGGTGGTATAGCAGTGGACATTTGTAACGATACACCAATAGTCGGTAGCACGACTTGTGTCTACCCCACCGGTTTCAGTTGGGGTTCCGCAACACCGACAATTGCTTCAGGAACTGTTGATTACAACAGTGCTAGTCCTTACTCAGGAGGTACCGCTAGTGCGGTCTGGGGTTTTCCGGAAGCTTTTGTGGGTGGGGGCGGAGCTAATTACCAAACGTTATTCGCTTGTGATGCCACCGCTGCCAACTGTACTGGCACCACGAGCACCATATCGGTAACAAGTGGCCAATATATTTACTTTACGGTCACTGGAGTTACAAACCCATCTACCGCTAACACACCTTTTTATGCCCGCATTGTCACATTTGATACAGTTGCGGATCTAATCAGTGCAACAACGGGATATCTACCGACGGCCGACCGAACTTCTACCACCAGGCCCGCAACGTTTACTGGGGAAGTTGATTATGGTGGTGTCGCTTTAAGTACCGCTAACACAGTTTCTATTACCGCTACTGTTATGGAACAGTTAACGTTCTGCGATTCTGGTCCCAACGGCGGTGGCACTAACCCTATTACAAGTTATTGCGCCGGCACACTAACAACACCTTCGATAACAATAGGTAATGGCGGTACCCCTTCAGTCCTAAGTTTCACCGCGGATTACGGTGGTTACATTTTTACCCAAGCAACCACCAATGCTTCTCACGGCATAGTCGTTAACATGAAGAAAACAGGTACCCAAACCTGTGGTGGGTTGAGTAGTGACGGTTCAACTTGTGGTATCCCGGCAAGCAGTGGTACCAGTTCAGGGCAACCGACCCCTGCTGTTATTACAGCTGGCACCGCCGGTATCGGATTATGTGTCCAACCGGGTACAGGAGTCACTGCCACTAGTCCATACAGCGGTACCTGTACGGGTGTCCCGCCAGCGGGCTCAAATAACCCGCCGTCAACAGACCAGGTTGGCATGAATGACACTACCTATGCTAGCTTAACTAATCTAGAAAGTGCTTATGGTAGCCAACTGTATAGTAGTGCGTCAACTTTGAATTCTGCCAATAACGTTTTAGAATTCATAGCCACAGCTTCAGCAACTACCCCTCCGGGCATTTACACTGCCAGTTACACATTAGTGGCAACCGGAACATTCTAGGGTTGCTATGAATGAACGTAACGATCAGTAGTCAGCATAACTATCGACGTATTGTTCTGGCAATATCATTATCATTAGTGGCGATTGCACTAGTTTGGGTATTTTTACCTAAAGCTTACGGGGCACAACTTGGTTACCGGTCTCTATTACTTAGCGACGACCGCGTAAACGTATCAGCTACCTATCTGTTAAATTTTAATATCACAGACCCTGAGACTTTGGGATCTTTGAAAGTACAGTTTTGCTCCAACGACCCCATCATTAATGATGTCTGTATAGCACCTCAAGGATTTGATATATCTTCAGTAACCTTGGGCTCCGAATCGGGCGTAACAGATTTTACTATTCTAGCATCCGAAACTGACTCAAATACCTTAGTTTTAACACGAACGCCTTCAACATATAACGGCGGTGGCGTTACTCTGACGTTTGATAATGTCATCAACCCAGCAGATCCCGGCACTGATTATGCCCGATTGCTAACTTATGCAACCTCCGATGCCAGCGGGTCATTCAATGACTACGGTGGCATAGCTTTTGGTATTGTAAATCCGCTCCAAGTCACCTCTACCGTACCGCCATATTTATTATTTTGTGGGGGTATCACTATAAGTGGATTTGATTGTTCAACAGCCAGTGGCGATTACGTTAATTTCGGCGACATTAATAGTACAAATACCAGCAGTGCACAAACCCAAATGGTAACTGCAACCAACGCTAATACCGGGTATAACATGTATGTTTATGGCACAACCCTAACGTCTGGTAACAACGTGATTAACCCGATGGCGACTCAGGACGTATCTCGCCCAGGCATTAGCCAATTTGGGATTAATCTGGTTGCTAACCAAACACCTTTAGTGGGGGCTAATCCGGTCGGTCCCGGTGTAGCTGCGCCGACATCCTCGTACGATGTACCTAATTGGTTTAAATTTGTATCTAACGACGTCATTGCTAGCACTAGCCAGCCGACAAATTACACCAAGCTTACCGCTAGCTACATTGTCAATATACCCAGCAATCAATCACCCGGTGTATATGTGACGTCCTTAACGTATGTATGTTTGGCAAACTTTTAGTGATTTGCTACTATAAGCATGTTATTGAGATAGAGGAAACTAAACTTATATGTTAAAGCGAAGCTGGTGTGCAGCCCTGGTTGTATCGATGTTATTAATATTGATAGGATCATCAGTATCTTCTGTTTTTGCAGATAGTTCTACAGCAGCAGGTAACGGTCTCTCTATTTCGCCGTTAACTACAAACGTTGACGTTAATTCCGGACAAACTCAGATAGTTCCAATATACATTAAAAACGTTACGGAATCGGAAGCTACAATTGAGGTCCAGATAGACGATTTCACCGCTAATAATAACGAAACCGGGCAACCTTTATTATTGCTTAACGGTGAATCTGCTCCAAGCCATAGCCTAAGAAATTTTATTACCCCAATTGGTAATATCAATCTGTCTGCAGGCCAACAACAACAAGTTAACGTCGACATCACTATACCTAAAAACACGCCCGGTGGCGGATATTATGGGGCCGTGAGGTTTATACCAATCTCTTCTAGCACCGGCAAAAGCATAACTCTTACAGCTAGCGTGGCCTCGCTTATTTTGGTCAGGGTTTCTGGTAACGTAATAGACGATTTGAAATTAGCCAGTCTTGGAGTTGAGCAAAGCAACGGCAGTGATCAAGCAATATTTTTTGGCAACCGCAATTTACAAGCTGATATACGTTTTCAAAATTCGGGTAATGTCCAGGAACAACCTTTCGGTAAAGTTGTTCTTAATAATGGCAACAAGGAAGAGGGAATTTATGAAGTTAATAACGTCATGCCAGCAAGCAATGTCCTACCCGGTAGCATTAGAAAATTTACAGTTAGCTTAACAAATGTAGGTATTCTCGGCAAATATACTCTGGAAGGAAACTTCGGTTATGGCGTTAACGGCCAGTTAATTAGCGGTTCAACCACCTTCTATGTTATTCCTTTAAGTGTCGTCATTATCGCAATTGTTATTATTCTGTTAATTCTGATATTAATATTTGTGGTTCCTAGACTTATCCGTAGGCATGACCGCCGGGTGGTCCGCAGGGCTCGTTCGTAGAGTTTATATTAGAAATTCGTAGTCCTTGCCATTTATAGGTGCTTTAGCTATGGTTAGAATGTGAAGATAAGCAACAGCGTTATCGTTTTTTGTAAAGTTGTTTCCTTGCTAGCTATTTTAGCAGTCGGCTGCTTTATGGTAGTTGACCCAGTATGGGCGGCTGGGCCATCTCAACAAAACCCGCAATCCGAAACTGAAGGTTTTGAAGCTACCGTACCGGGAACTCCTCCCACACAAGCTGCTACTATCGCAATACCAGCTAACGGCCAAACTTTTACTAACATCCCAATTACGGTCAGTGGTTTATGCAAAAGTGGTTTGCTGATCAAGATTTTTGCCAATAACGTATTTGTGGGAGCTACCCAATGTTCCGGTGGTAGCTATAGCCTGCAAGTTGATTTATTTAGTGGCTCCAACGAATTAGTGGCTCGAGATTACGATAACCTTGATCAACAAGGACCCGACTCTAATGCGGTAACCGAGACGTTCAACGATGCTCAATATGCTCAATTCGGTTCCCGGGTAGTTTTAAGTAGTGACTATGCCCGTCAAGGAGTAGATCCTGGCACAACCCTAAGTTGGCCGCTTATCTTAAGTGGCGGGACTGGTCCATATGCGTTAAGCGTTGATTGGGGTGACGGTAGCGGTGCCGATCTTAAAAGTGTTTCTTTTTCAGGCGTCGTTAATGTCAGCCATGTCTATAACCAGGCTGGTGTTTATACAATCGTGGCTAAGGCGACAGATGCCAACAATACATCTGCCTATCTCCAACTCGTCGGTGTAGCTAACGGCCCGATCAGTGGTGCTATTGGTAGTAGTAGCTCCAGTAAGACTAGTGGTAGTAGCAAGACTGTAGTCATCTGGCAGCCCATGCTAATAGCTCTGCCGATTATTCTGATTGCTTTTTGGCTGGGCCGCCGCCACGAACTTTACATGATCCGTCGGACGATTGAATCAAGTCGCTAATTACTTGGTGCGACCTAATCAAAATTTGTTAAGATAGACAGGTTATGGCAAAAGATATTCAAGTATTTGTTGGCATGTCCGGTGGCGTTGATTCATCGGTCACGGCAGCTTTGTTAAAGCAACAAGGCTATCAAGTAACCGGGGTTTATATGAAAAATTGGACTAAGGATTTACCGGGTATGCGTTGTCCGTGGCTGGAAGACTACCAAGACGCTAAGCGAGTAGCGGTTCACCTAGGGATCCCCTTTAAGCTATATGATTTTGAAACCGAGTACCGTCAGAAAGTTGTCGACTATATGCTTGATGAATATCGAGCTGGCCGCACGCCCAATCCGGACATCATGTGTAATCAAGAGGTTAAATTCAAACTATTCTTGAAAACCGCCTTGGCCGATGGTGCGGACATGATTGCGACTGGTCACTACGCTCGCAGCCAAGACGGCCAATTATGGGTTGGCGTGGATGCCAACAAAGATCAAAGCTATTTTCTGTATCGCGTAACTGAAAATGCCTTGAGGCACTCACTGATGCCAATTGGTGAATACGAGAAACCGAAAGTTCGCCAACTAGCCCACGATTTGGGGCTCAGTACGGCTGATAAAAAAGATAGCCAGGGCATTTGTTTCGTCGGCCAAGTTGGCATTAGAGACTTTCTACTATTTGAACTTGGCGAACAACCATCCGGACCAGTCATAGATCAGCACGGTAAAACTGTCGGCGGACACGACGGCGCCCTTTTTTATACCATCGGTCAAAGACATGGTTTGAATGTCGGTGGCGGCTTGCCTTATTATGTGACCGGCAAGAACATGGAGCGTCATGAAGTCTACGTGACAACTGATCTGCAAGACAAAGATCTCTGGCACAACGAATTAGAACTAACTGACTTGCACTGGATTAATAAAGTTCCCAGCCCCGAGACAACCTACCAGGTGCGGACACGTTATCGGGCACCACTGATCAAGGGACGCATCATTTTAAAGGGTAAAACAGCTCGGTTAACACTGGATGATGACGTTCGAGCTATCACACCCGGGCAATCAGCGGTGATTTACGACGGCGAGCTAGTTATGGGTGGCGGTATCGTAGCTTAGGCTTTTTACGGTATACTTTGACTGATAAGGAATCACGTAGTTAACGACCAAGGCTAAGTAACAATCTCAGCTGCTTCAGTCGAAAGCCTTAACTAAAGATCACCAGCCATGAATGCCCAAGAAATACGTCGTCGTTATCTAGAATTCTTCAAAACCAAGCAACATGTTGTGATTCCTCGGGCTACCCTGGTACCACAAAATGACCCAACGACTCTATTTACCGGCTCGGGTATGCAGCCACTGCTACCATACTTGCTTGGCCAAGATAATCCCAATGGTCGGCGCCTAGCGAACTCACAAACTTGTCTAAGAGCCCAGGACATAGACGAAGTAGGTGATAACCGCCATACGACCTTCTTCGAAATGCTCGGTAACTGGAGTCTTGGCGATTATTTTAAAGGCGAACAACTGCCTTGGATTTTCGATTTCCTGACGGAGGTAATCGGTCTTGACCCAAATCGGTTGTATGTTAGTTGTTGTAGTGGTTTTTCAGATTATGCCATACCGAAGGATACTGACTCGGCGGCTATTTGGAGAGATTTATTTGGTGCTAAAGGAATCGACGCCAAAGAAATTGAGATTGGCTCAGAAGCCAACGGCTATACAATTGGCGAACAAGACGGCCGGATATTCTATTACGACACCAAAAACTGGTGGAGTCGCGCCGGTACGCCTTCAGAGATGTCTGAGGGGGAACCGGGGGGTCCGGATAGTGAAGTATTTTATCGATTTGACCACGTTCAGCATGATCCCAAGTGGGGTGAAAAATGTCATCCTAACTGTGACTGTGGTCGCTATATTGAACTAGGCAACTCAGTCTTCATGGAATATCTTAAAACTGAGACAGGTTTTACAAAATTACCGAAACGAAACGTCGATTACGGTGGCGGGCTAGAACGGATTGCCGCAGCCGCAATTGATTCTCCAGACATTTTCGAAACAACTTTATTTAAACCAATTGTTGCCAAATTGGAGGAGTTGTCTGGCAAGACTTACGATAGCCATACCGAGAGTATGCGGGTCATTGCTGATCACTTGCGGGGGGCAACCTTCTTAGCGGTTGACGGTGTAATTCCCAGTAATAAAACTCAAGGCTACGTGATGCGTCGGCTAGTGCGTCGGGCTGTCCGCTTCGCTTTTGAGCTGGGGATTGAGCAAAACTTTCTGGAGTACGTTATTCCGGTAATTGCGGACCTCTATCACGCCGATTATCCAGAAGTGGCTGCCAGTCGTCAGCGAGTCATTGAAGTATTGGTCAAAGAGGAAAAGCTGTTCAGACAAACTCTTCGCAAAGGCCTCCAGGAACTTGGCAGGCTGGCCAAAAGCCAAGTTGATGGCAGCGTGCTGTTTAAGCTTTACGATACCTACGGTTTCCCGGTTGAGTTGACTAAAGAAGAAGCTTTTACGAGCGGCCTGACAATAGCCGAGGATGCTGATGGGGTATTCAAGAAATTAATGGCCGAGCAACGTGAACGGTCACGAACCGCCAGCAAAGGAGAGTTCAAGGGAGGTCTGACCGATCACTCTGACACTATCACTAGATATCACACGGCAACCCATTTGATGTATCGGGCTCTAAAGAATGTTCTGGGCGAACAGGTTGTTCAGCGCGGGGCTAATATCACTGCTGAGCGAATACGTTTTGATTTTTCATATCCCGAAAAAATGATACCTGAACAAATCGCTGAAGTTGAGCGAATCGTTAATGATCAAATTGATAGAAATTGGCCAGTTAGTTGGCGTGAAGAAAACACCCAAGCGGCCTTAGCTAGTGGCGTATCAGGTGCTTTTGGCGATCGTTATGGCGAAACCGTTAAGGTTTATACAATTGGTGATCCTGAAGGTGATTACTTTAGTCGAGAAATCTGCGGCGGTCCTCACGTCCAGAACACTGCCGAACTCGGTGCGGATGGCAAACGGTTCAAGATTGTCAAAGAAGAGTCCAGTTCAGCTGGGGTGCGGCGAGTTAAAGCTGTTTTGGCTTAGTGTTTCTTGACAACCTTAACAGCGGTGCCGTAAGCAGCCACCTCGTTCATAACTTTGCCGATGTCGCCACTGTCGAAACGCATCATGAGCACAGCGTTTGCGCCCTTTTCAGCCGCCGCTTGGCGAAGTCGTTTCATAGAATGTTCGCGGCTATCAGACACCATTTTGGTATAGCCTCTAACTTCACCACCGAAAACAGTGCGTAAGCCAGCCCCCATATTACCGAAAACATTACGACTACGAACGATGACTCCGAAAACTTCCCCGTAAACTTCTACGACTTCGTAACCGGGTAGTTCATTGGTCGTAACTACCATGATGTCATCCATGTAAACTCCTTATTATTTTATATTCTCACTATAGTCCACTGCTAATTGAGTGCCAATGATGTTCGTTTGTCACGAACAAAGTGCTGGATAAAAATGACCCCTGTGAAACTTCAGCTTTCTTTGTCTTGCTTGTGCTAGAATGAAGTGTATATGCTTGATAAATTCAAGGATCTTAGCCGTGGGCTTGGTCACGAGCTAGCTAGTAGAGCATCAGCAACTGTCAATAAGGCGGCCCATGTTACTACTTCGAAGACTCCCAATAAATCGGCCAGCGATCATCACATCGTTGCTCTAGATATTGGCACAGAGTTTGTCAAAGCTCTGATTGGCAAAATAGCCGATGACGGCACGACTGTCGAAATTATTGGAGCTGGCCGTGTTCACCAAGAGCTAAGTGACATGCAGGCCGGAGCGATTGCTGATATTGCTAGAGTAGTGGCCAACTGTGATGAGGCCCTCAATGAAGCCGAACAACAAGCTGGCGTCAGTGCTCGTCAGGCTATTATCGGTATCGCCGGAGAGCTTGTTAAGGGTACTACGACGACCGTTCGAGTAGCTCGCAAAGAGTCATCCAAATCGATTGATTTCAATGAAATGGAGCGCATTATCAAACTGGTTCAGGAACGAGCTGAAGCTAAGGCTAGGGAACAACTAGCCGTAGAATTAGGCGGCAAAGATGTTGAAGTACGTTTAGTCAATAGTGCTCTAGTTAATATTGAAATTGATGGCTACCCAGTAACAAACCCAATTGGTTTTCAGGGCAAGGAAGTAGTCGTACAACTTTATACAGCTTTTGCACCGATGATCCACATTGGGGCGCTAGAAAAGACCGCACAAGAACTTGATCTTGACCTACTGGCTGTGGCTGCCGAGCCGTTTGCCGTTGCTCGGTCGGTAATTGGTGATAACCCGAATACCAATCTTAGCGCTATTCTAATGGATGTTGGGGGTGGCACAACCGATATTGCTGTCGTTAATGACGGTGGTGTTCAAGGAACTGAGATGTTTGGCATCGGTGGACGGGCCTATACACGCTCCATCGAGCGTGAGTTAAACGTTAATTTTGATCAGGCCGAAGAGCTCAAAGTTGGTCTAAGTTCAGAAAGAGTTCCACGGGCCAAAGTCCCGGCCGTGGAAACAGCGCTTAGTAAAACGGTTGACGTCTGGATGAGCGGTGTTGAACTAGCGCTTGGCGAATTCGAAAAACTAGATCACCTACCTTATCACATGTTCCTCTGCGGTGGTGGTTCAAGCTTGGAGATGCTGATGACCGCCCTGGAGGAATCGGACTGGTATCGACAGCTGCCGTTTACGCGCAAGCCGGTAGTTCACCGTATTAGGCCAGAGCAGGTGGTTGGCATAACCGATCTTACTGGCAAAGTAAATGATCATACTTTTATCACAGCCATGGGATTATTGCGCGTCGGGGTTGATACCTTGAACTTTAGTGATCACAATAGCGGCTCAATCCGTGAAAAAATTGATAGAATGTTACAGGTATAACTATGGCAACAAACGCAAACGATAAAGATGTTCTCTACGTTGATATCGATGACGATATAACTACCGTCATAGGCAAACTCCGTGGTAGCGAAGCTAAGGTCGTTGCTTTAGTGCTGCCTAAAAGAGCTTCGGTGTTTCAGAGCGTTGTGAATATGAAATTGCTCAAGCGAAGTGCCGAAAGTGCCAAAAAACATGTCGTACTTGTAACAACCGAACCCAGCTTAATGCCTTTAGCTGGCTCAGTGGGACTCTTTGTAGCCGCTACGCCACAATCCAAGCCGGAAATACCTCTAACAATTCCGATCAATACGTCCGCTGAAGCGATGCCTGAAGAAGAATCAGTGTCCGTTGATGAACCGACTAGTGATGAAGGGTTTACGGCGGAAAATGCCGGTGACAAACCAGTCGGTGAACTTGCGAATAATGAGGATAACCTGCCGACACCGCTAGAAGGCATCGAGACACTAACATTACCTGATGAAGCAGAGCCAACAAGTGACAATGAAAATGCTGCCGATGAAAAAAAGAAAAAACTAGCTAAAGATAAAAGCCTAAAGGTACCCAACTTTAACAAATTTAGGTTGTGGCTATTTCTAGGCATTATTATCGTCATATTGATAATTGGTCTTTTCTTTGCCTTGTCGTTTTTGCCTAAAGCAAAGATTGATATAACTACCAACACAAGTAACGTAAACGCCAGTTTAACGCTGACCCTTAGTACTTCAGCTCAAAGCGTGAATCTCAGTACATTGACTATTCCGGCAAGGGCTGAGCAACAACAGAAAACAACTTCGCAACAAGTCAATACAACCGGACAACAAAACAATGGTACAGCAGCCACCGGGTCTATCCAAATGACAGCTGTGGAGTGTGCTCCAAGCATAGGACAGCCTGCTCCTGTCCCAGCCGGAACCGGAGTTAGTTCGGGTGGGTTAACATATATAACACAGGAGGCTACTCAGTTCCCATTGTTTGGTAGTGGTCATGGTAGCTGTGAAACCTACATAGCTACTACTACGACTAATATAACGGCTCAAAGTGGCGGTGCTAAATATAACACAAGCGGTTCGGTTACATTTACTGTAGCTGGTCGCTCTGATATAACGGCCGCCGGCTCAGCTAGTGGTGGAACAGATTCTATCGTGCAAGTAGTTGCTCAGGCAGATATCGATAGCGCCCAACAAAAGCTAGCCGCCCAAAATACAGATTCAGTAAAAAGTGCCCTAGAACAGCAATTAACGCAAGACGGTTTGTATCCCATACCAGCAACCTTTAGTGCTAACACGCCCAGTATAACCTCAAGTAGCAACGTTGGTGATCAGGCTACAACTGTAACAGTTACCCAGTCCATA
>Ga0181520_10002008_pt1 | contig 39632 bp, 29 predicted proteins | sample PEATcosm2014_Bin_29_FD_132451 | JGI IMG/M metagenome (GOLD analysis project Ga0181520, IMG submission 132451) | Peatland microbial communities from MTU Mesocosm Facility, Houghton, MI, USA - PEATcosm2014_Bin02_30_metaG | ecosystem: Environmental > Terrestrial > Soil > Wetlands > Peat | place... | reverse complement strand
CTAGGTTGTATCGACATATAGGGGTGCGCGTCGCCGGGAGCCGATTTTTCCGGATTCGAGGAGCAAGGAGCGACGGATACCGGGTGTATCCTAGCGACGAGCGACAACGAAGCCGGGAAAATCAGCCCCGGCCCGAAGGGTTGCGGCCAGAACCGGCCCATACGTCGTTGTCGTCCTTGCCTTGGAATCGCCAAAGTCTTCGTCCTCCGCCTAGTCTGAGCCGGTTCTGGCTTAGCAACGCCGCACATCCCTATATGTCGATACAACCTAGGGGCATTCTTCTTCCCAGACGCGCACCACGAGGTCGCCGCTGGCGTGGCGGAAGAGCACCACGAGAGAGTCGTCGGTTTGCGCGGGTCCGGTGACGCTCTCGGCTTCCACGGCTGACTCCGGCACGGTCATGGTGCAGGGACGCGGCAGCGAGGACTTGATGGTCCCGGCGATCATGTTGGCGATCTCCTTGGTTGCGTCCAGAGCGTCGGCCTGGCCCACCGACTCCAGCGGCTGCATCATCATCGCCGCAGTAGCCTGGTAGGCCAAGCCCTCGGCCATGCGCACCTCGATGCGTCCCTTCCAGACGCCGCCGAGATTGACGCTTCCCAGCACGTGTCCGGCGCCGACGGAAAACTCGCCGTTGAGCGGGACTGGGTCCAGGATCATGGCCAGCATCTGTTCCCAGAATTGGGAGTTGGCCTTGATCACGCACTGCTCGTCAACTAAGGCCTTCATCTGCGGCACTCCCAATTGAGCAACCAATAAATTAGAGTTGCTGCACATCTTATCGGGCAAATCTCAGAATCCGTTAATCTGCGGGCTGCCAATGAGCGGTTCCGGCGGTCATTAGAAATGCCCAATGAAGCCTGTTTTAGCAGAACAATCAGTGCATCCAGCGTCCATGACCCCGTTGATGTACCTTTATCTTTTGGGAGTTTGTTTTTCATGATGGAGTTTCATATAGCCCGGAAGGCGCGTGAACGGTACCGCTTCGCGGAGACGTTGTTTTCATTTTCGGGGAATGTGGTCTTTGCCAATATGGCCGCCTGCCGCGAGTTTGCGCATCGCATCAACGCGGTGCGCGAGGTGGAGAAGCATCCTGAGCTGGCGGTTCATGCCGGACAGCTCTTTGCGATGGGGCTGATCGACGAGGCCAGCCACGTGCTGATGGCGCGTTATCGCCAGCAGTTTGACCCGCCGGTTATGACCCAGGCGCTGGAGTGGTTCTCCGGCAAGGTTGGCCCGGAGGCGCTGGGCAAGATGCTGCTGACCTTTGTGGAAGAGTTTCCCGGCCTTGCGGTGATGCGCGGGCAGAAGACGGCGCGGCAGTGGCTGGCGGAGCAGACCGACGGCACGCCGCACTGGGAGGTGGCGCTGGAGGAGATGCTGTTGCTGTGGACGGCGAATCGCAATGAGGCCTTTCAGCCGTTTGAAGAGTTGTTTGAAGAAAAGACGCTGGCCGAGAAGACGGTTTACCGGCAGGTGACGCAACAATTCCCGGAGTACTTTGCGACGCGTCCGCTGATACCGCTTCCCGGCGCAAAGCCGATGAACCTGCTGGAACTGCTGCGAGCGCCGGCGGTGGGCGCGCCGCGTTCGCTGGCCGATCAACTGGCCCTGATTCTCAAGCTGTGGCTGCCGCTGCTGGGCGCGAGCCTGGAGCAACTGCTGCTGATTGCGAGCGAGATTTTGCGCGAGGAAGAGCTGGCGATCTGGGCGCGGTTCAATCCGCCGGGAGGCGGCAAGGGCGGCAAACAGCAAACGGGAATTGTTGCCAGCGCCGAGGTTCCGAGCTTCGGCGACGCAATGCACGAGTACGAAAAGTTTTCACCGGATCAGGCTTGGATGCCGACGGCGGTGCTGATTGCGAAAAGCACCTATGTGTGGCTGGCGCAGATGAGCCGGCAGTATGGGCGATGGATTGGGCGGCTGGATGAGATTCCCGACGAGGAGCTGGCCGTGCTGGCGCGGCGCGGGATGAATTCACTATGGTTGATTGGAATCTGGGAGCGGAGCCGCGCCTCGAAGACGATCAAGCAGTTGTGCGGAAATCAGGACGCGGTGGCTTCAGCTTATTCGCTCTTTGATTATGCGATTGCCGAAGATCTGGGCGGCGAGGCGGCCTACATCCATCTGCGCGACCGAGCGTATCATCATGGGATTCGTCTGGCCAGCGACATGGTTCCGAATCACATGGGCATCGATTCGCCGTGGGTGGTGGAGCATCCGGATTGGTTTATGAGCAGACCGGAGCCGCCGTATCCGGCGTACAGCTTCAACGGTCCCGATCTCTCGCAGGATGGGCGCGTGGAGATCAAGATCGAGGACCACTATTTCGAACAGTCGGACGCAGCTGTGGTCTTCCGGCGGCGCGACCGGCAGAGCGGCGAGACGCGCTACATCTATCACGGCAACGACGGCACCAGCTATCCGTGGAACGACACGGCGCAGCTCGACTACTTGAATCCCGCCGTGCGCGAGCAGGTGATCCAGACGATTCTGCACGTGGCGCGGCTCTTTCCGGTGATTCGCTTTGACGCGGCGATGACGCTGGCCAAGCGGCACTTTCACCGGCTGTGGTTTCCGGGGCCAGGAACAAGCGGCGCGATTCCCTCGCGCGCCGAATACGGGATGAGTCAGGCGGAGTTTGACCGATGTATGCCACATGAGTTTTGGCGCGAGGTGGTGGACCGCGTGGCCGCCGAGGTTCCCGGGACGCTGCTGCTGGCTGAGGCCTTCTGGCTGATGGAGGGCTACTTTGTCCGCACGCTGGGGATGCATCGCGTGTACAACTCGGCCTTCATGGTGATGCTGCGCGACGAGGACAACGCGAAGTACCGCTCGGTAATCAAGAATACGATTGAGTTCGATCCGGATATTCTCAAGCGCTATGTCAATTTCATGAGCAATCCCGACGAACGCACGGCGATCGATCAGTTCGGCAAGGGCGATAAATGTTTCGGCGTGGCGGCGATGATGGCGACGCTGCCGGGGCTGCCGATGTTTGGGCACGGACAGATCGAAGGCTTCACTGAGAAATACGGGATGGAGTACCAACGGCCGCGCTACGAAGAAAACCCGGACACGTGGATGGTGGAGCGGCATGAGCGCGAGATTGCGCCGCTGCTCAAGCGCCGCTGGCTCTTCGCCGAGAGCGGGAGCTTCCGGCTCTACGACTTTTTTCTTGATTCGGGCACGGTGGACGAGAACGTTTTCGCTTACTCGAATCGCAGTGGGAACGAGCGGGCGCTGGTGGTCTTCAACAATCGCTACAATACAACGCGCGGAACGATTGACTGGTCGGCGGCTTACGCGGACAAGGGCGCGGGGCAACTGCGCCAGCAACGAATCAGGGAGGGTTTGGGATTGAGCGGCGACTCCAGCGTCACGCTGGCATGGCGCGATTCGCTGACGGGACTCGAATATCTGCGCAGGGCAAGCGATCTGGCCGAGCGCGGATTGACGCTGGAGCTGCACGCCTACCAGTGCCACGTTTTTATGGATTGGCGCGAGCTGCGTTCGACAACCGCGCAACCCTGGGACCGGCTCTGCGATCAGCTCAACGGACGCGGCGTGGCGAACCTTGACGATGCGCTGGTGACGCTGGAACTGCAACCGGCTCACGATGCGCTGCGCCATCTGCTGGAACCTGCGATGGTGCGGCTCTTTGCGGGATTGGCCGAGCATCCGCGCGCGCAGGCCGTCGCAACCAACCCGGAGATTGAAGCCGAGCGCGCTGCGTTTTTTGAGGATGCGTGGGCGCGCTGCGAAAACTTTTTGCGGCAGGCGCAGAGGGCTTATCTCGCGCTGGCCGGCGGCGTTCAACCTGCCAATCCCAGCCTGCTGCGCGCGGCCTGCCGCGAACGCCTAAGCGCGGCGCTGCGCATTCCCGCCGCGGAAGCGTTCTTCCCTGCCCCGTGGACCGCGGCTGCGCGGCGCGTGTTGCCCAGCCCCAGCCCGCAGTTGACCGCAACGGCGATGTGGGGTCCGGTGCTGGGTTGGTGCGCTCTGGAGTTGCTGGCTGAATCGATTGACGCGGAGAATTCGAAGCGCGCGGCGCTGGAAGTTTTTGACCGGCTGCGGTTGCGCGAGCCGTTTGCTCAGGCCTTTACCGCGCTGGGTTTCGAAGGCGAGCAAGCCTGGCGCGTTGCCGCTCGCATCAAAGTTGGATTGCTGACTGGAGCGGGCGTCGGCAGGCCGGAAGAGGTCGCTGGCGAAGAGGCTGCAATGAAGGGTACGGGCTTCAGCCCGTACATGAATGGATTGAAAAGTGCAGGGGCTTTAGCCTCCGAGGGAGATATTCCGGCGCTTTCACCCCTTATGTGGCAGGATGCGGATGTGCGTTGGCTATGCGGCGTTCATCAGGCCGAAGGCCGCGAGTACCTGGTGCGTGAAAGCTACGAGGAGTTGCTTTGGTGGCTGCTGATGCCTTCGCTGCTCGGTCTGGCGGGCGCGGCTGAGACTGCGGTTGGGCACAGCCGCGAGGAAGCACAGTCGATCAGCGGCAGCATTGAGGAGGCTTTGGCGACAGCCGAGGCTGCGGGCTATCGCGTGGATCTGCTGGCTGGACGGGCTGTTGTTGAGGAAACTGTTGAGCCGGAGATAGAGCCAGATAAATCCGCTGATGTAGTTGATGCAACTACTGTGGTCGATCCAGGCAATTCGACTACTTCGCCAGATTATCAAGATCAAGATTGAGTTTGAGGACATTGACGCGCGGCTCGCCTAGTACGCCCAACTGGCGCGGAGTGATGTGCTGCTGAACCAGAGAGCGCACACTCTCATCGCTAATCTTGCGTGCCGCGGCGACACGCGCGACTTGATAATACGCGGCGTCGGGAGTGATGTCGGGATCGAGGCCGGAGGCGGAGGTCGTCACCAGATCAATCGGCACAGGCTTGCCGGGATTCTGCGCGGCCAGCTTGTCGATGTCGCCTTGAATGCGCGTGACTAGAGTCTTTGATGATTGCGCGAGATTGGTGCCGCCGGATGCAGTAGCGTCGTATCCGTTGCCCGCAGCCGAGGGGCGGGGATGGAAGTATTTATCGCTGGTGAAGCTCTGCGCCAGCAACTCCGATCCGATTACAGTGCCGTCATTGAGCTTGATGAGGCTGCCTGCGGCCTGATGCGGAAAGGCAACTTTAGCGATGCCGGTGACGACGAGCGGATAGCCGATGCCCAGCAGCAGCGCGGTCAAAAGCGTGAAACGAATCGATGTCTTCCAGACGGAATGCATTGTGTTTCTCCTAAAAACCATCAGGGGCTAAAGCCCGATTTCTTATTTGGCCGCTATTGCCTGGGCGGAAGCCCCGGCCTACCAGCAGTGCCCTTTCAAAGCCACTGCATTCTACGGTCTGCTACGCCAGATGCATCCACACCAGCATCACGTCGATGGCCTTGATGCCGATGAAGGGGACGATGATGCCGCCGACGCCATAGAGCAAAAGATTGTTGCGCAGCAACACATCTGCCGCTTTGGGTTCGTACTTGACGCCTTTGAGCGCCAGCGGAATCAGCGCTACGATGATAATCGCGTTGAAGATGACCGCAGAAAGAATCGCGGATTCAGGCGAATGCAGGAACATGATATTCAACGCGCCCAGCACCGGGAATGCAATCGAGAACATCGCCGGAATGATGGCGAAGTACTTGGCCACATCGTTGGCGATGGAGAAGGTAGTGAGTGCGCCGCGCGTCATGAGAAGCTGTTTTCCGATCTCGACGATCTCAATCAGCTTGGTGGGATTCGAGTCGAGATCAACCATGTTGCCGGCTTCCTTCGCGGCCTGCGTACCGGAGTTCATGGCCACGCCCACATCGGCTTGAGCGAGAGCGGGAGCGTCGTTGGTGCCGTCGCCGGTCATCGCGACCAGCTTGCCTTTAGCTTGCTCGCGCTTGATCAAGTCCATCTTGTCTTTGGGCTTGGCCTCGGCGAGGAAGTCATCAACGCCGGCCTCGCGCGCGATGACTGCGGCGGTGAGCGGATTGTCGCCGGTAATCATGATGGTGCGAATGCCCATGGCGCGCAGACGAGCCAGACGCTCCTTGAGTCCGCCCTTGACAATGTCTTTGAGGTGAATGACGCCGAGCGCCGTTGAGTTTTCCGCAACGACCAGCGGAGTTCCGCCGAGGCGCGCGACCTCTTCGACGGCATCGCGGACCTTCTTGGGCAGCGTCGATCCTTGTTCTTCGAGGAAGCGTTCAATCGCGTCCACAGAGCCTTTGCGAATGCGCGAGCCCGGCAGATTGACGCCGCTCATGCGGGTCTGCGCGGTGAAGGGCACGAATTCAGCGTGGATGCTGGACATATCGCGCCCGCGCAGGCCGTACTTTTCTTTGGCTAGCACAACAATCGAACGGCCCTCCGGAGTTTCATCGGAGAGCGATGAAAGCTGTGCGGCGTCGGCGAGACGCTCGCGGCTCACATCCGGCGCGGGGATGAACTCTGTGGCCTGACGATTGCCGAGCGTGATGGTTCCGGTCTTGTCGAGCAGCAGCGTGTTCACATCGCCCGCAGCTTCAACTGCGCGCCCGCTCATCGCGAGCACGTTGTATTGCACCAAGCGGTCCATGCCGGCAATGCCGATGGCCGAGAGCAGCCCGCCGATGGTAGTGGGAATGAGGCAGACGAGCAGCGAGACCAGCACGAATACTGTCTGCGGCGCTTTGGAGTAAATTGCGAAGGGTTGCAGCGTGACGACGGCGAGGAGGAAGACAATCGTCAGGCCGGAGAGCAGAATGCTGAGAGCAATTTCGTTGGGCGTCTTCTGGCGCGTGGCACCCTCGACCAGCGCGATCATGCGGTCGAGAAAGGTCTCGCCGGGGTTGGAGGTGATTTTGACCTTGATCCAGTCGGAGAGAACTTTTGTTCCGCCGGTGACAGCAGAGCGGTCGCCGCCGGCCTCGCGGATCACGGGCGCCGATTCGCCGGTGATCGCCGATTCGTCCACCGAAGCGACGCCTTCGATGACTTCGCCGTCTCCGGCGATATAGCTGCCCGCCTCGACATAGATAATGTCACCGGCGCGCAGCAGGCCGCTGGCGACCTCTTCCAACTTGTTGTCTGCGGTGTAGCGCCTTGCGATGGTCTCGCCCTTGGCCTTGCGCAGCGTGTCGGCCTGAGCCTTGCCGCGGCCCTCGGCCATCGCCTCGGCAAAGTTGGCGAAGACAACCGTGAACCAGAGCCAGAGCGTGATCTGGAGATTAAAGCCGAAGCCGGCGCGGTGGTGGATGGTGTTGTCGATGAGCAGCGCGGTGGTCAGCACCGAGCCGACTTCAACGACAAACATCACCGGGTTCTTGGCCATGCCGCGCGGATCGAGCTTGCGGAATGCATCCACAAGCGCCTGGGCCATGATTTGCGTATTCCAAAGACTTTTCTTTTCAAGCATGACAGTCCGTTTCGCCTTGTTCTGAGAGTCCTTATGGAATCTCAATTAGGTTGAAGGGTACGGGCTTCAGCCCGTACGTTATGAGCTGAATTAAATTCCCGGCTTTAGCCGCCGAGGGAATTAGATCTCGTCTGGAAAATTCCCTCAGGGGCTAAAGCCCATTTTCTTCGCTGTCTTAGATGTACGGGCTAAAGCCCGTACCCTTCACTCACTGCATCTGATTAAAAAAGCTGACCGACGTGGAGCTGCAAATGTTCCAGAATCGGTCCCAGGCTCAGCGCCGGGAAAAATGTAAGCGCGCTCAAAATCACGATGACACCGACCAGCAGCACGGTAAAGAGCGAGCCGTCCACGGGGAAGGTGCCCGGCGAGGGCGGGACGCTTTTCTTGCTTGCCAGATTGCCGGCCAAAGCCAACACGGGAATCATCATGAAGAGCCGTCCGAACAACATATCCCAGCCCAGCGCCACGTTGTACCACCAGGTATTGGCGTTGAGTCCGGCAAAGGCCGAACCGTTGTTGCCCGCGCCCGATGTGTAGGCATAGAGAATCTCTGTGAGTCCGTGAGGCCCTTGATTGTTCAGGCTGGCGAGACCGATGGTGGGCGACATGACAAATGCGGCGGTGAGCGACAGAATGATGATCGGGAAGATGAGCACGTAGAGCATGGACATCTTCACGTCGTAGGCTTCAATCTTTTTGCCAAGATATTCTGGCGTACGGCCCACCATCAGACCGGCGATGAAGACCGAGAGCACGACCATGATGAGAATGCCGTAGAGGCCAGAGCCGACGCCGCCGAAGATCACCTCGCCCATCATGATGTTGAGCAGCACCATCATGCCGCCCAGCGGAGTAAAGCTGTCGTGCATACTGGTGACCGCGCCGCAACTGGCGTCCGTAGTGATGGTGGCGAAGAGCGAACTGGCGGCGATGCCGTTGCGGACTTCCTTGCCTTCCATATTGCCGGAGGGCGAGGTCAGTGTGCCGGTCTGCGAGGCGCCGTGAATGAGCAGATGGGGCTGCGACTCGGCCCAATAGACGGTGGTAAATCCGGCGGCAAAGAGCACGAACATCGCCGCCAGCACTGCCCATCCGTGGCCGGGTGAGCCAGTCATGCGGCCGAGCGTGTAAGTGAGTCCCGCCGGGATGATGAAGATGGAAAGCATTTGCAGCAAGTTGGTCCAGGGCGTGGGATTCTCGTATGGATGGGCGCTGTTGGCGTTGAAGAAGCCGCCGCCGTTGGTGCCCAGCATCTTGATGGCTTCCTGCGAAGCGACGGGGCCTTGTCCGATGGTCTGCGTCTGGCCTTCTACTGTGTGCGCCGTCGTGTAAGCGTGCAGATTTTGCGGAACACCCTGAGCGATCAGCAGCAGCGCGTAAATCAACGAGGCCGGAAGCAGCACGTAGAGCAGCGTGCGCGTTGTGTCCACCCAGAAGTTGCCGATGGTCGCCGAGGTGGTGCGCTTGATGCCGCGAATCAGCGCCACTGCCACCACGATGCCCACTGCTGCCGACCAGAAGTTGTGCGTAGCCAGAGCCGCCATCTGTGTCAGATAGCTCATCGTAGTTTCGGGCGTATACGACTGCCAGTTGGTGTTAGTGGTGAAGCTGGCGGCGGTGTTCCAGGCGAGATCGGGGCCGACAGCGGCGAGATGCTGCGGGTTCCACAGGAAGTGGCCATTGATGCTCAGGCCTTGCAGCCGCTCAATCGCATAGGTCAACAGCATACTGACGGCCGAGAAGCCGAGCACGGCAAATGCGTACTCGCGCCAGTTCATCTCACTGTCGTCTTTGACGCCGCATAGCTTGTAGATGAGCCGTTCGATGGGGCGAAGGATAGGGCTGAACCAGGTGCGTTCACCTTCCAGCACGAGGGCCAGATAGATGCCCACGGGACGAACGCTGGCGAGGAGGATCACGCAGAAGAGGGCAAACTGCAACCAACCGTTGGCGGACATTTAGAATCTCTCCGGGAAGAGCAGGGTGATGGTCAGGTAAGCGAAGAGCAGAATGGACAGAATCAAGGCAACGGCGGTGGTGATGTCGATTGGCATGGGTTACCTCAGCTTCTGGCAGGCCTTGACGTAGAGAAACGCCAGGGCGAAGAAAATTATCGTGAACAGCAACATCGTCAGATCTTGCATTGCGGGTCTCTCGATTCGATGGGCGGGTGGTTAACTCACCTGCTCAAAAATCATTTTGGCTTACGCTAAGTTTGAGTATCGAAAAACTTTCCTAAATAAAGCGTAAGGAATGGGGGCTCGGGCGGAAAATTCGCGACTAAATGGGACAAATTCCGGCTATTCATCCCATTTTTAGACAATCATTACGCCGGATTCTCTTCTTCGTTGCCCGTCCAGCCTTCGGGGATGAAACGATAGCCGACCCAGGGTTCAGTTTGAATGTACTGCTTGCCGGTTTCAGCTTCGAGCTTCTTGCGTAGTTGGCCGATGAAGACGCGCAGATACTCCGGCTGGTGAGCCGACTGCGCGCCCCAGACGGTGGTCAGCAGCGCGCGATGGGTCATCACCTTGCCCGCGTGGCGGGCCAGATGAAGCAACAGATCGAACTCCTTGGGCGTGAGATGAATCGGCTTGCCCTGTACGGTGATTGCGTGCGCAACTGAGTCCACCACGAAGTCGCCGGCCTCGATGGCGTTGGCCGTCCGCTCCGGGGCGCGGCGAAGATGCGCGCGAACGCGGGCCAGCAGCTCCTGGCTATTGAAAGGCTTGGTCACGTAGTCGTCGGCCCCGGCGTCGAGAGCTTCGACCTTGGAGCGCTCGTGGTCACGCACGGAGAGAACCAGAATCGGGACCGCCGATTGGCTGCGGATGGCGCGGCAAACCTCGACTCCGCTCATTCCCGGCATCATCAGGTCGGTGATGACCAGGTCGGGCGTCCAGTCCTTGAAGACCTGCAAGCCTTCCTCGGGTTCGTTGGCGGTTCGTACGTCAAAGCTCTGAGCAGAGAGCGAGGCGCGCAGCACGCGAGTGATCTGCGGTTCGTCGTCAATTACCAGAATTCGTCCGGGCATAACTTTCTTCTTTCCACAAAGAGATTACATCATCCGGGTCCGGCCCGGTATGATTTCTGGAATGAAGATCACGGCGGGTCTTACCGAGTCGAAGGGAATTCACCACTGGCTTGTGGGAACGCTGCTGGTGGCGCTGGCCACGATTCCGTTGATCTGGCTGCACGCCGATTCAACCGCGGCGGGGATGGTCTTCCTGGTGCTGGTGGTTTGGTCATCCACCCAGGCCGGGCAGCGGCTGGCGCTCTTCATCGCGGCTCTTTGCGCACTGCTTTTCGATTATTACTTTTTGCTTCCCTACCATGACTTCAGTTTGGCCGGCGCGCAGGAGTGGGTGGCGATGATCTCATTCCTGCTGAGTTGCACCGTGGTGAGCGGCGTGGCGCAGCGGGCGCGCAACCAGACACGACATGCCGACGAGCGCCGCGAGGACGTGGAACGACTTTACAACCTCAGCCAGGAGATGATGCTGCAAGAGGATCCTTCTGGCCTGATCCGCGACCTGCCCCGGCTGATCGAACGCATCTTCGCGCTCGATGGGGTGGTGCTCTACGTTCGCGATCATGACCAGTTCTACACATCAGCTCCTGATCTGCCTCTGAGCATCCAGGCAAGCCTGCGAGCGATGACCTTGGGCCAGAATCCGACGCTGGTCATACCGAACGGCTTTACGGTGAGAACGCTGATGATGGGCCTCACGCCGGTGGGTGCGCTTGGGCTGCGGCCGGCGCGGCTTTCGCATGAAATGGCCACGGCAGTCAGCGCACAGGTGGCGATTGCGCTTACTCGCGCCACGGCAACGGAGGCCTCGGCGCACATGGAGGCGGCGCGCGAGGGAGAACGGCTGAGGGTCGCGCTGATCGACTCGCTGACACATGAGTTAAGAACGCCGCTGACCGCCATTCGCGCCGCCGCAACCACGCTGGTTGAGGACGAAGGGCTGGAGGCGAGCGTAAAGCGGGAGCTTGCCGCCATTGTTGATGAGGAGAGCGCGCGGCTCGACCGGTTGATCGGCGAAGCCGTCGAGATGGCACAGATCGACGCCAACGTCGTCGAGGTCCGCCCGGTGCCGCATCATCCGCGCGCGCTGCTCGATCAGGCAGTCGAGGAGTCGCGCAAGACTCTAGCGAAGCATCGCATGGTGATTGCAGTTGAAGATGAAGACAAGGCCGCATGGTTTGATCCGCACCTGCTGGGCCGCGTCTTGCATCATCTGCTGGAGAATGCGGCGCGCTACACTCCAACCGGCGGGCGCATCCTGCTCGGCTGCCGGCGCAGCGGAGAGCGGCTGGAGTTTCGCGTCGAGGATGACGGTCCCGGCATCGATGCCGTTGATCTGCCCTTTATCTTTGACAAGTTCTATCGCGGCAAAAAAGGCGTCCTCAAAGGCAAGGGAACAGGAATGGGTCTGGCGATCAGCCGCGCGATTCTGGCCGCGCACGGCGGAGAGATCGAGGCCGAAAGTGCCCTGGGAAAAGGCGCATGCTTCCGCTTTTGGGTGCCGCTGGTGGAGAAGGAGCGGGCAGGCGCGAAGTGAAATTCGTACGCTTCGACGTGCAATTATCGTCTGGAATTATTTCGGCTCTTCGCTCCAGTCGCAAAGAATTTCGCGGCGCTTGTCGGAGCTTTCCGCGGCCCACTCCAGCAACCGCGCCACGCGCCACGCATCGAGAGCGGTGACCGGCGCGGGCGCTTTGCCGAGCAGTGCATCGCGAATGCCCGCGTAATAGCAACGATAGTCTCCGATAACCGGCTCGACTGGGCGCGTAACTTTCCCGCCGTCCACATCCACTGAGAGTGTGCCCCAGTTGGCGGACGGATCCTGACCCCAAGCAGTATCGTCGATGCGTGTGACCTTATTAAGCGCGGCTTCTTGCGGGTCCACTCCAAACTTCCAGTAGTTGCCTTTGCTTCCGCGGAGATGATAGCGAGGCCGTGCGAGCGCCGCCAAACAGCTCGAAGCCAATGTGATTGAGTGGCCAGGATAGCGCAGCCGCACAGTGAAGGCGTCGTTCGCGCCTTCGCCGTCCCGCTCGCGCAGCACCTCTGCGCTGACGGACTCCGGCTTGCCGAAGAGCGTAAGAGCCTGATCGGCGAGATGTGTGCCGAGGTCAAGCAGCGCGCTGCCGCCCTGCGCGGGATCGTCCTTCCAGGGGCGGCGCGTCGATCCGGGATTCCAGCGGTCGAAGACGGATTCGAGCGAAACGAGGCGGCCCAGCGCGTTCTCATGCAAGAGTTTTTTGATGGTCAGGAAGTCGCCATCCCAGCGACGATTATGAAAGGGAGCAAGCAGCACTCCACGCGCCGCCGGCAGCTCCATCAACTGCGCAATCTCGGCCGAGGTGACGCCCATCGGCTTGTCCACGACCACATTTTTACCGGCCTGTAAAATCTGCCGGGCTTGCTGGAAGTGCATTGTATTGGGCGTGGCTACCACCACCAGTTTGATTGTTGCGTCGGCCAGCAACTCATCCAGTGAGCGGCAGGTTTTGACGCCCGGATAGCGTTCGGCGCATTGGTTGGCGTGGCGCTCGACGACAGCGGCCAGTTCCATCCCTTCAACCGAGGAGATCAACGGCGCGTGAAAGACTCGCCCCGCCATTCCGAAGCCGACCAAACCGACACGAATCATCTGTTCCTCCCGAAAGCGCTCACACTGCTCCCCCGTTCACCTTCATTGCGCTTGCGTAAACGGCAGGAAAATTCTGTCCCGATTTCATAGTGTGGGAAAATTGGCGATGTTGTTTTTTGTAACCTATAGATATTATGTTGGTTAAAATTATGTGCAAGGTTTTGAAAATAAAAGAGGGGGGGTAGGGGGTGGGGGGTAGAGCAGGCAATAGGGAATAGGGACTAGGGAATAGGAAAAGCACGGAGATTTGGTCGATGCTCATACAACTATTGTGCCTGATTGATCGATAATGATCGGCAAAAAATCTTCGTGAAATTGCTCGTGCGCTAACCTTCGAGTTTATAACGCGTCTCGGCGAGGCGGTAGAGGCGGCGCCAGACGAGGCGATTCATGGTGACCACCATCGTGGCCATCAGCACGGTGGCGAGCAAGAGGATGGAAAAGCGTCCGCTGTCACTGGCGGCGCTGATCTGCGCTCCCAGACCGAGAGTTTGCAGAGTTTGATCGCCGAGGTGAAAGTACTCGGAGACAATCGATGCATTCCACGCGCCGCCGGAAGCGGTGATCATGCCGGTGACGAGATAAGGAAAGATTCCCGGCAGAATCAACTTTGTCCAGCGCTGGCGTCGCGTGAAGCGATAGACCTCGGCGGCCTCTTTCAAGTCAGAAGGAATCGCCATTGCACCGGCAATGACGTTGAAGAGGATGTACCACTGCGTGCCCAGCAACATAAGTGCGATGGAGCCGATGCCGAGTCCGCCTCCGATGCGAATCAAACCGAGCATCAGGACGGGAAAGAGCGCGGTGGCCGGAACCGAGGCGACGACCTGCGTGATGGGTTGCAGATAACGCGCCAGCCGTGGATTGGAGCCGATCGTGACGCCGACGGGAATCGTCCACAGCGCGGCGATGGCGATGGCGGCGTTGACGCGCAGCCAGGTTGCGCCCGCACCGAGAAAGAGCAGGCGAATGTCGGCGGCGGTGACGCCGTGGACGATTTGTATGGCTTTGTAGATGCCCCAGAGAATTACCAAACCGGCCCAGACGCCGACAACGATAAGAATCAGGCGACCGCCTTTCTTCGTGTCGTCATCGATGGGCTGAACGGTGCGGCATTCGCGAGTCTTCGAGAGCCTGCGGAAGATGCCTTCTTCCACGCCGCCCCAGACGCGGCCGGGCAGGCGGGTGAGCGCGCTGGGCTTGCTCAGCAGAGTAAGAATCGGCGAAGTAACGCGCGTGGCGGATTCGGTCTGCTCGAATTTGAATTTGTCGCTCCATGCAATCAGCGGCCGCCAGATCAACTGATCAGTTGCGACGATGATAAGCACGAGAACGATGAGTCCCCAAAGCAGGGCGTGCATATCCTGCGACTCAGCCGCGGTTTGCAGATAACTGCCGAGGCCGGGCAGGCGGAAGCTGGTTCCTCTGAAGGCGAACATCTCGCAGACTATGAGGAAGAACCAGCCGCCGGCGACCGAGACAATCGAATTCCAGATCAGGCCGATGGCGGCGAAGGGCATTTCAAGCTGCCAGAAGCGCTGCCACTTTGAATATCGATAGATGCGCGAGGCCTCGATCATCTCGCGTGGAATGCTCTTCAGCGAGGAGTAAAAACTGAAGGCCATATTCCAGACCTGGCCGGTGAAGATGAGCAGGATGGAGCCTAATTCGATGCCAAGTTGATGACCGGGAATCAGCGCCATCATCGCCAGCATCACGCCGGGAAGAAAGCTGAGCACGGGGATGGACTGGAGGATGTCGAGGACGGCAATCATCCAGGCTTCAACGCGAGGATTGTAAGCGGCGATGTATCCGTAGCTGACAGCGAAGACGAGGCTGAAGAGATAAGCGATGCTGATGCGCGCGACGGAGTAGAAGGCGTAGAGCGGCAGCGCGCGAACCGAGTGCGAGATAACGACAGCGGGCATGGGCCGCGCCATCCAGTAAGTGCCCAACTGAATCATCGCGATGAAAAACGCGAGGCAGCAGAGAATCACGGTCGCATCGATGAGAAACGGCCAGGTGCGTTTGGAGATGAGTGGGCGGACAAGCGCGTGTTCGATCTTCACTAGGCTTCGTCTCCCGCGGCAATCTCGTTATCCTGCGCATCGGGCAGCACGAAGCGGCGATGGCTAGCGTCGTAGTCGAAGAGTTCGGCGTAGCGTCCCCATGCGACAGCGGTTTCAATCTGGCGCTGGCATTCTTCCTCGCTGAACTGCTCGTCGAGCATATCGAGGAAGAAGTCTTCAGGAACAGTGTGGTCGCGCTTGGTTTCGAGAGCGCGGAGAATCTGGCGGAAGAGCAGGACGTGAGAGACGGCGGCATCGCGGAAGAGTTCTTTTTGGCGAAGAATCTCCGAGTTGGCGAACTCTGTGCCGCTTGCGGTGATGGCTGCATCGCCTTCTTCGATTTGCAGAAAGCCGAGCAGTTGCGCCGCATCGACAATCGGCAGCAGGTCATCGATCTCGAAGCTAAGTTCGTCGGCAAGGCGGTAGATGTCGTCGCGCCCGTTTTTGTCAATGAGCAATTCCAGCAGGCCGGCGATGCCGCCGGGACGCGCGTGCGGCAGCATCTGATAGTGCATCTGGCGCTGATCGCGAATCGGCCAAGATTGTTGATCGGGCGCTTGGGCCGGAACAACATCCGGCATAGTGAGGACTTTGTAGATGTAATCGACCAGTTGCGTGAAGTTCTCCGATTTGCGGTCGCGCGGCTGTGCAAGCTGCACCTTGAAGTCGGTGCGAATGTGGCCGGGATTTTTTCCCAGAACGATGATGCGGTCGGCCAGCAGCACCGCTTCTTCAATGTTGTGCGTAACCAGAAAGACGGCCTTGGTGGGCATGGTCTTGTTGGCCCAGAGCTCGAGCAATTCACTGCGCAGGTTCTCGGCAGTGAGCACATCGAGAGCGCTGAATGGCTCGTCCATGAAGAGAACCTCCGGCTCGACGACCAGCGCGCGGGCAAAGCCGACGCGCTGCTTCATGCCACCCGATAACTCCTTGGGATACGCGGCCTCGAAGCCGTCGAGTCCGACCGTGTCCAGCATCTTCATGCTGCGGTCGCGGCGCTCATCGGCATCGACGCCGCGCGCTTGCAGCGGAGCTTCGACGTTTTCCAGCACCGTAAGCCAGGGGAAAAGCGCGAAGCTCTGAAAGACAATCGAGACGTTGATCTCCGCCCCGGCGATGGGCTTCTCATGCCAGTAGACCTGCCCCGCGGTGGGCGTGGAGAGGCCGCTCAACATACGCAGCATCGTCGATTTGCCGGAGCCTGAGGGGCCGAGCAGCGCGACGATCTCGCCCGGAACGATGGATAGATCAGTGGCGGAGATCACCTGAATGCGGTTCTGGCTGGGCTGCGCGTAGTACTTCTCGATTCCCTCGGCGCGAATGATGGCTTCAGAATTTGAGGTCGCGGATTGGTCTTCGCTTTGCGTTGCGGTTTGCAGCATGGGGGTTGCTCCAATTGGGGTCCGCAGGTCGGGCGCCGCGGTTGGTGATTGTTTCCAGTATATGTTTGTTGGGTTGCATTCAGGTGAACAACTCATGATGAAGCAAGACTAAATCTCTCGCCGTCCATCGAGAGCGCGCGCCATCGTCACCTCATCAGCATACTCGATGTCACTGCCCGCGGGAACGCCCGTTGCAATGCGCGTGATCTTGACCGAAGGCGAGCGCAGCGCCGTCGCCAGCCAGTGAGCCGTGGCCTCGCCTTCGAGCGTGGGACTGGTGGCGAGAATAATCTCGTCCACTTCGCCGCGCTCCACGCGGGCGATAAGTGTGCCTGTCCGCAACTGATCCGGCCCCACGCCGTGCAGCGGCGAGAGCGTTCCATGCAGCACGTGATAGACGCCTTGATAGCCGCCTTGTGAGCCGCGCGCCCGCTCGACTGCGGCAATGCTGGTCGGCTCCTCGACAACGCAGACCTGGCGATGGTTGCGCGTGGGGCTGGCGCAGTAGGCGCAGGGATCAACGTCGGTGACGTTGTTGCAGAGCGAACAGAGACGCAGTCCGGCTTTAAGTCCGCGCACCGCCTCTGCCAGCGCCACCGCATCTTCGTCGCTGGAGCGCAGAATATGAAATGCAAAGCGCTGGGCGCTCTTGGTGCCTACCCCTGGCAGCTTCTTCAACTCTTCAATCAGCCGCGCCATCGGCTCGGCATAACGGGTCACGAATGCGCCTCCTATAGTGTCCGATAGACGATGCCGACAAAGTCATCCGGTTTCAAAAAGCCCTTGCCCCAAACGGCGTCCAACTCCGCTGTCGGCTTCTTGTCGATAGCCTCTTGCTCGCTGGCTCCGGCGGTCTTGAGAGCGGCCACCTTCTCGCGAACTGTTGCCAACATATTGTGGAAGCTCTGAAGTTCGGCCTTGGTTCCCAGCGGTCCGTGGCCGGGAATAATCTTCGTATCTTTGTCGCCAACAGCCAGCGATTTTTCAGCGGCGCGAATCATGCCGCCAATCGAGCCGCCCGAGTCCTCATCGATGAACGGATAAAAATTGTTGAACCATGTATCGCCCACGTGCAGCACATTGGCTTTGTGGAAGTGAACATAAATGTCGGTGTCGGTGTGCGCGGGATCGTAGTGAACGAGATCGAGCTGGTCGTCGTTGTGCCAGATGCACATCTCATGCTCGAAGGTGATCGTCGGCCAAGCGCCAGTCATTGCGGGCATCGTCGTCACGTGAAAGTACTTCACCGTCTGCGGCGTCGAGAGCCGCTTGCGCGTATTCTCATGAGCAATGATCGTGTATCCGGCTTCGTACATCGCTTCATTGCCGCCGGTGTGGTCGCCGTGCCAGTGCGTGTTGATTAGAATGCCCGGCGCGTCGGCGGGAACCTTGCTCAGCGATGCGACCACCTCGCGAATGCGCGGAACCTGCGTAGCAAAGCTCGCGTCGATCAGCAGATTGCCGTCAGGGCCGGTCTGCAAAGCCATGTTGCCGCCCTGTCCTTGAAGCAGATAGACATTGTCATAGAGCTTCGTCGTTTTGATGGGAGTGGTTGCGGCACTGGCGTGGGGTTGCGCCGCGCTTCCGGCAGCCGGAGCGGCCTGCGCGCTTGCCACGCGGGAGAGCATTGCCGCCGCGCCTGCCGTCAAGCCAAGTTGCAGAAAGTTTCTGCGATTGATTGCATCTGGCATCATTCCATCCTCCTTCCGGTTTCAAAAACGACACGATGAGTTGAGCGTCAACCAAGCCCCGGCAGATTCAGTCCGCCCAACACGCCCTTCACGCTGGATTGAATTGCATCATCGGCCTTGCGTCCGGCCTCGTTGACTGCGGCCACTACCAGGTCTTCCAGCATCTCCACGTCCGGCTTGTCGCCACTGAGTCCAACCACCGCAGCCGGCTCAATGCGAATTTTGAGAAGCTGCTTTTTGCCGTTCATCGTCGCGGTCACGGCTCCGCCGCCGCTCGTTCCCTCGACCACCGTTGCGGCGAGCTTGCGTTGAACCTCCTCCTGCATTTGGTTGGCCTGCGTGAGCATCTCGGAGATTTTGAGCGGGTTGATCATGAATGGTTCTCCTTTTTCGGAGCGAAGATTGAAATCCGTAATTATTTTTGCCTCAGATCAACAACGCTGCGCACTTCAGCCTTGAAAATCTCTTTTGCTTTTTGCACTAAAGGATTAGCAAGCGCGGCCTCTTGAATACTGCCGGAGATGGGCGCGGCCATTGGCACAGGTGCGGCTGCCTGTGCAACGCCTTCGCCAGGAACCACCATGAAGCGCGCGGGCGCGCCCAGCCGTTGCAGTTCCTTGCGGATAATCTTTTCCGCCGCGGAATTGATGGTCAGGGCCAGCATCTTCTTGCCCATGCCGACGACCTCGATGCGCAGCCCCGCGCCATCCATCGTCCACGCGCCCGAACCAAGCAACTGCGCAGCCGATTCATGACCTCCCTCGACAAGCACACCGCTGATGGCTTGACGGATGGCGTCGATAGTGGGCGGAGATGTTGGCGCCACGTGCTCCTGCGGCGCTTTGGCCAGCGCGCCTTCGGTCAGCGCTTCAGAGTAACCAACCGCCGGAGTCGCCGCAACGGGAAAAGGAGTTGGAGCAGAACTCCGCTCCATCGTCGCCGCAGGCGAAGCCGCTGATACCGGCTTTGGGCCTGACTCCATCTTCGTTCCCGTGCCCCAGCTTCCGCCCGTTGGGCCAAAGGGCGAGAGCGCCGGAGCCGCAGTTGGCGCGGGTGTTGACGCAGCCGGTCGTGGTGGAGATGCCTGCGGCCGCAAGGCCGGATTCGCGGGGCGCGCAGCCCCTACGCCGCTCAACAACTCTTCGATGGGCAGCAGACGCTGCGCATGAATCAGCTTCAGCAGGCCCAGTTCCAGATGAAAGCGCTGTTCCTGGCGATAATTCAGATCATCGAAGGTGCGCAGAACAATTTGCAGATTGCGCGTAATCTCTTCCTCGGTGAAGAGCAGCGCAGTGCGCGCGGCGCGTGCACGTTCGTCGCCGCTGATCTGCAACAGCTCGGTCTGTTCGCCGCCGATCTTGGCCATCAGCGTATTGCGCAGATAGCGGACCATCTGCCGCGCCAGCGACGAGGGATTGTGCCCTGCATTCACCAGCACATTCAACTGCTCCATCAGCTCGGCGCTTTGGCCAGCGGCGACGGCCTCCAGCAACCGCTCGAAGACCGCATTGGGCACCGACCCCATCAGTTCGCGAATCTGCTCAGTGGAGAGAACAGCGCGGCCATCTTCGACCGGCGCGGAGGCAATCGCCTGATCCATGATCGAGAGCGCATCGCGCATCGATCCGTCGCCGGCCTCGGCCAGCAACGCCAGCGCGGCCTCCTCGGCAACGACTTCCTCGTGCGCGGCGATCATCTTCAACTGCGCCAGAATGTCGTCGAACTTTACGGCGTGAAAGCTGAAGTGCTGGCAGCGCGAACGGATGGTCTGCGGAATATCCTCCGGCTGCGTCGTCGCCATCATGAAGATCACGTGCGCGGGCGGCTCTTCGAGCGTCTTCAGCAATGCATTGAAGGCCGCATCGGTAATCTGATGAGCCTCGTCGAGAATGTAAATCTTGTACCTATCTCTTGAAGGGGCGTAGCGTGCAGCGTCGCGCAGTTCGCGAATCTCATCGATGCCGCGATTGGTGGCCGCATCGATCTCGATCACATCGACCGCGTTGCCCTGGCGAATTTCGATGCAGGAGTCGCACACGCCGCATGGCTCAGGCGTGGGCCGGGCCGCGCTTCCAATCTCTGTCCTGCAATTGAGCGCCTGCGCCACGATCCGCGCAATGGTCGTCTTGCCGATGCCGCGATGACCGGAAAAAATGTAGCCGTGAGCGATGCGATTCTGCGCGAGCGCATTCATCAGCGTACGCGTGACGTGGTCCTGCCCGGCGACGTCGGCAAAGCGCTGCGGACGATATTTCCTGGCCAGAACCTGATAACCCATCGGCGAACTCGCTCCCTCTGCTCGTCCGGACTCGGACGGCCTAAGGAAGATTCTATCGTTCCGGGGCGGGCGCGTTCAGCTTGCGCTTGGCCGCCGCCCACAACTCCTCCAACTCCGCCGGAGCAAGCTCTTCGAGCGGTCGCTCGCTGGCCAGCTCCATCGCGCGGAAACGCTGGCGGAAGCGCTGATTGCAACCGCGCAGAGCCATCTCCGCATCCACGCCCAGATGACGGCCCAGATTGACGACGGTGAAGAGCAGATCGCCCAGTTCGGCCTCGACTGCGGACTTGCGCGCCGGATCGTCCGATGCAGCCTCGGCCTCCAACTCCGCCGTCTCCTCGACGAGTTTGGGCAGCAGGTCGCGCCACTCCGGCCAATCGAAGCCGGCCTTGCGCGCCTTGGCGCCGAGCTTGGCCGCTTCGGCCAGCGCCGGCATTGCACGCTGCACGGAATCCAAACGCGAAGCCGCGAGCTTATCTGTCGAAGAAGCGTCGGCTCGATGCATTGCCTCTGCGGCTTTGATCTCATCCCAGTTGCGCAGCACCGCCGCCGAGGAACCCTCGACCGCAGCATCGACCTCAGCGCGATTGCCCGCCGCGCGCGAAGCCTCTTCGCCGAAGACGTGAGGATGACGGCGGATCAGCTTGCTGTTCAGATGCTCCAGCACATCGGCAATCGTGAAGTGGCCGTCGTTGGCCGCCATCTCCGCATAGAAGAGAACTTGCAGCAGCAGGTCGCCCAACTCCTCGGCCAGATGCGGCCAGTCGCGGCGCTCGATGGCGTCGAAGACCTCGTAGGTCTCCTCCAGCGTGTACTTGCGAATCGAGTCGAAGGATTGCTCGCGGTCCCACGGACAGCCGTCGGGCGCGCGCAAGCGAGCCATGATTTTGACAGACTCAGCGAACAAGGCCGCCGCCTGAGCGGTGTCAGCGGCGCGCGGCGCGTTGGTCTCAGCGGTTGAGCGTTCCGGCGTGGGTTCCATGCAAATTCAGTCTATCGCGCGGGTGAGCGGCGATATACTCAACCTCGACGATGATTCGCATTCTGGGAACGATCTTTGTAGGCTTGCTGGGCCTCTGCTTCGGCAGCTTTCTCAACGTCTGCCTGAGCCGCTGGCCGGCGGGCGAGAGCGTGGTCAAGCCGCGTTCGCATTGCCGCCAGTGCGGGCGCACGCTCGCTTGGTGGGAGAATGTGCCGCTGGTGAGTTGGATTGCGCTCGGTGGCCGCTGCCGGAGTTGCAGGAGCTGGATAGGCTGGCGGTATCCGCTGGTGGAAGCGGCGGTGGGGGGGCTGTGGGCACTTGAAAGCTGGCAATATCTGGGTTATTGGAAACCGAACGTATTGGCTTCCGTACTAGAACTAGACCTTCAGAGCGAACGACTGGTATACACGATTGGATGGGCATTCTTTCTTTGGTTATTGACTGCGTTGGCTGTTCTGGATGCGGAAAACCTTTGGTTGCCAGACTGGCTCACGCTCCCCGGCATACTGCTCGGCTTCATTTGCACAGTGATCTTTTTTAGGCGCATTGATTTCGAGCCTCCCTATTGGCACGATTTGCTCGACGTCGCACTCAAATGTCTGTTTAGCATCCTCGCAGCCGCCGCCCTCATTCTTCTCATCCGCTGGCTTTATTGGCTCTTCCGCCGCCGCGAAGGCATTGGTCTGGGCGACGCCAAGCTGATGGCTTTGTTGGCCGCGTGGCTTGGCCTGCCCGGCGCTCTGCTTGCGTTTGGTTTGGGAGTTACGCTTGGAGCTGTCTTTGCAATTGTTCTGTTAGTGATTCCATCGGCGCGGCGAGGCTCGGAGGGCTGGGCCGCGATCAAGCTGCCGCTGGGGACGTTTCTCTGCATCGGCGGCATTGTCAGCAGCTTGTGGGGGCAACCTATTCTCGATGCGTATTATCGTTGGGCCAGGTTTTGAGAGCCGGTCAGTTTTCCGGCTGGCCTTCGGCGTTGGCGGCCATTCTGGCTCGCTCCAGGCCTTCGCGGGCGCGGGCGTTGCCGGGATCGCAGGCGAGCACGGCGCTGAACTGCCGCTTGGCGTCGGCATAGCGGCCCCGGCCCAGATTCTTCCAGGCAAGATCAATCTGCCCGGAGTATTCGTTCGGCTCCAGATCGCACCTCTCATTGCTCACCCTGGCTGGCGAAGGCGCGACCGGCGAGGGAGTGGGCTTGATAGCTATTGTGGCGGGCTTGATCTCAATCTTGGGAAGAGTTTTGGCCGCTTTGGGCGCTGCCGGAGAGTGATTGTCGCCGGACGGGGCAGGATTTGCAGGAGTGGGCGTAGCAGAGGGCAGGTCGTTTGAAAGACTGGCTGGCTGCGAAGGAGCAGCGAGGTTAGCCGTTAGCGGCTGTGCTTGAACGGTAGGAGCTGTAGTCGCTGGAGCCAACTGATTGGCCGTCTGCTCCTGATCTTGCGCGGAGAACGGAAAGTTCATTCCGCGCACGAAATGAAGGTAGGCCACAGCGGCTATCGCCAGCGTTGCCAGCGCGAGACCGCTGATGAGCCAGCCATGGCGGCGTGGCTCGGGTGAATCCTGCGGCTCGGCTGCGGCGAAGTCGGGCGCGGGCAACTGCTCGGTGATGGGCGGGGGATTCTGCGCCTCGTCAATGAGATGGGTCAGAATTGTTTCGTCGCCGGAGCGGTTCGGCAGGCCATCAGCGCCGCGCCAAAGCAACTCGCGCAGACCGGCAATAGAGGATGCTCGCAAAGGGAGGCCGGGAAGGCCGTCAAGAGGGCGGCTTGCTGCTTCAGTAAGCAGAATGGCGCCTGGAGCGGCCTCTCCGAGCGAGCGAAGAACAGCGCCGCCGGAGGTTTCTGACGGAGCCTCCCGCAAGGAATGAACCAGCAGCGCGAGAGCGGCGGAGCGAGGTCCGCTGGACTCAGAGAATCCCTGAAAGGCCCACTGCAAACGGCGCGCCGCCAGAATTGCCGCCGGATAGGAGAGGAAGCCGGCGACGAGAACGCCTCCCCGGCTGGCAACGAGCTGGCCTTCGGAGGCGGCAATGAGGTCATGGATGAGGCAAACCGCCGGATTGCCGCTTGCGTGGACGGTAAGGGAGGCATCGGGACGGCCGGAGAGCCAGAGGCGTAGCGAGATGCAGGCTTGGCCCGTGGAGGGATTGGACGCGGCTTCGGCGGACAAAGGTTCCGCAGCCCCTTCTGGCTTTCGAGATTGGGAAAGCGCGGCCATATATATACTATCGTCACTTTACTGCTTCCGCATCCTGCCGTCTAATGGTTCAGAGCTTGTTTCAAAAAATGGTTGAGGGGGTGAAGGTTTCGTTTCATCAGGGGCTAAAGCCCTCATTGATTTTGCGGCACTTACAGCAGTCAGTGCTAAAGCCCTGACCTACCAGTCGTGCCGTGATACGAAACCTTTCCGGAACTATCTCTTTCCGCATACTGTAACGCCGCGCCCTTTCAAACCAGACGTACGCAACAAGTTCCAGCGATCAGGGTTTAAGGAAAGACTGTTAGTCTTGTTTCGTCGGTGGAAAGTCATGAGATGGTTCTCTAGTGCGCTGAGAGTGAAGGGCCTCAGGGCCTCACTGGCGGGAATTATCGCGGCAGCGGCCCTGGCAGCGGGATGTTGCGCGCCGGCTGCGGCGGCAAGAGAAGATGCGCTGACCGCTATCGAACTCTACAACACCGCCTCCGGCCCGGCGTATGTGCAGCTTACCGATGTGCTGATCAATGACCGGGCGGAGATGCGGGACTGCTCAAGCTATATGACGGGAGAAGTGGATCGCGCCGCTTATGCCGCAATGTTCAAGGTGCAGTTGGCGGCGGGCGGGATACTGGATCGCGGCGCGGACGGCTTACTGCGCTACTACGCGCCTTCCGTCTCCGGAGGCTTTGCCAAGCCGGTCTGCGTGCTGGCGGATAATCTGCGGCTGGAGCGCGGCTGGAATTATTCGCTGACCGCGCTGGCCGATCAAACCGTTTTGCAAGGAACCGTTGCCAATGCGGGAAGCGGCAGCCTCGCATCTGCTCCGCCGATTCAGAAGGGGACAAAGCTGGTCTTTATTGCCGCGCTGAATGTGGAGCTGGCCGAGTTTTTGCGCACGCAACTGGCGGCAGATGTGGCAGGCTGGCAGGCGTATCTCGCGCACTATCCGACAGGGCAGCACGCGACGGCGGCGAAACACGCTCTGGCATCAATCTATCTCGCACAGGGCGAAGCGGCGCTCCAGGCTTACAACAACTCACTCAACGGAGAAAAGACCAGTTACGCCGACTTGAAGACAGCCAAAGCACGTGCTGACAAGGCGCGAGCGCTGGAGCCTGAGCAGGCCGCATCCGCGCGGCTGAATAAGGAGATCGGCGACCGGCTGGCCGTGATTGCCGAGCAGGGACACAGCGAACTGTACGCCTATCGCACGGCGCTTGCCGCGCACACGGCTGGCTACGTTCATTTGCAAAATGCGCGCAGGTTCAGCGAGACTGTGACCGCGATTGATCCGTCTTATTCTCTGGGTCAGGCGTTGGCGGAGGACGTGCAGAAGTCGAACGGCGAGTATGATGCGGCGTTGCGCTCGGCAGGCGAGGCCAGCGCGGCCAAGCAGTTCGATCAGGCTTACGTCTACGTTCTGCCTTATCGCGCCTTTGCGGCGGAGGACGCTCGTCTGGCGGCCTTCTTTGACGCGGCTTACAGCTACCACATTGAGCACGGCAAAGGCCTGGAGCAGAGCCGGGAGTGGGCGGCGGCTATCGAGGAGTTCGAGCGGGCCGTCGCCGTGAAGGACACGCTGGAAGCGCGGGAGCTGGTGAAGAAGGCGCAGAGTGAGCTGGCGGTTCTGTCGGACCAGGCGGTGGTGGATAAGGCTTTGGCCGCCAGCAAGGAGTTTCAGGCGCAGCATAATATGGTCCGCGCCTACGAGGTTCTGGCCAGCCTTCCTGCGGAGCAGCAGGCGAAGGTTGCCGATGAGATGAAGAAGCTGGAGCCTGGATATGCGCAGGGCGCGGCGCAGGAGGCGAAGAGCCTGCATCTGGCGCACAGTCCGATTCGCGGAGTGGCCGACGAGATCGGAATCGAAAAGGCCTATCAGCGATTGCAGACGGCCTATCAGATCAGCGGCAACGAATCGTACAGAGACAAGATGGAATTGGATGCGAATGAGCTGAGCGCCTATCAGTTTGAACAGGCCAAGCACTATCTGGCCAAGCCTGGAGGCACGGGCACGGAGCTGGGCTGGGCTTATCTTGAGGAGGCGGCGCAGTTGAAGGCTGCAAATCTGGCGGCTGTGCGCGATACGATGGTCTCCGCCTCGGCGGTTCATGCCATGCGCGCGCGGCTTTCGATTCGCGTGCAGTTCCGCGACCAGACCTCGCAGCGCGAGAGCCAGGGGATTACCGGTCAGTTGGAAAACGCGATTGCCGCGGGCCTGGAGAATTGCGCGGTGCCAGTGAAGGTGGTTATGGCGGGAGAGGCAACCGCGCTGGAACCGGACTTTGATCTGGATGGCGATGTGCTGGACAATCATCTCTCCGTGACGCCCACCATCGAAGCGGAGGACTCCGAGTATCGCGCCGGCGAGGAGCAGCTTCCCAGCGAGGCGTGGAACCGGGCCAATCGCGCGTATGAAAAAGCGCAGATGGAGTTGCAGACCGATCAGACCGCGCTGCAAGGCGCGGAGGCGCGCGGCAATCGGGATGAGATCAGCCGGCTGGATGACGCCGTGCGGGAGGCGCAGAAGAGCGTGGAGGGCGCGCATATCACGCTGGATGCAACGCCTAAATCCACGACTAGGGACATCATCCGGCCTTACACTTACCACCGGAAGACCATCAACATCAACGGCGCGATTCAGTTGCAGTTCCGCATCATCGATTCACTCAGCGGGCAAAGTTCGAGCCTCGTGCCGATTACTCGCGAGGATCACAAGAAGGATGTGCTGCTGGAAGACGTGAAGCCGGAGGACACGCGCGGGGTGAAGAGCGCCGGCGCCGCGACCGATCCGGCGGAGTTCATGACGGAGTTGGAAAACTCGGCACGCAAGGAGCTGATTGAGGCGGTGCGCAAGCGCGTCGAAGAGCTGCCCGCGAAGATCTACCAGAGCGCGGGCGAACGCGAGAAGGAAGACGACCTGGATGGGGCAGGCGAGTCTTATCTGCGCTATCTGCATCTGACGCGCGAGGACAAGTCGCCCGAACGCGCTCACGCGAAACAATTTTTGATGGAAAATTTCAATATGCGGCCGGAGACGATTACGCCATAGAACGCAGGGCAATACGCCGGGCCAGAGGCAAGAGACGAAGGTGAACTCCGTGAAGAACAAGCCGGACGCAGTAGTGAGCCATATCGGCAAATACGAGATTGTCGATGTGCTGGGACGCGGCGGCATGGGCGTCGTCTATCGCGGCATCGATAAGCAGATTGGCCGCGAGGTGGCCATCAAAACAATCACTCAGGGAGTTGCCGGCGACGAAAATATGCTGGCCCGCTTTTACGAGGAAGGGCGCAGAACCGGTCGCCTGAATCATCCGAATATAGTGACGGTTTACGACCTGGGCGACGACGAAGGAACGCCCTACATTGTGATGGAGCGCGTGGAGGGCGAACCGCTCGACAAGTTGATTCGCTCCGAGGCTCCCATTCCGCTGGTGGAGCGGCTGGCGATTGTGCAGCAGGTCTGCGCGGCGCTCGGTTACGCGCATCGCCACAACGTGATTCATCGCGATGTGAAGCCGGCCAACATCTTTGTGCAACCGGATGGATCGGCGAAGCTTCTGGACTTCGGCATTGCGCGGCTGGAGAAGCGCGAGCGCGATCAGAGCCTGACGCTGACCGGCAACCTGATCGGCACGGTGCCTTACATGGCGCCGGAGCGGCTGCGCAATGAGGAGGTCGATGGGCGCTCGGACTTCTTTGCAGCAGGCGTTGTGCTCTTTCAACTCGTGGCAGGGCAGCTTCCCTTCAGCGGCGCGGATACAGTGCTCATGCAGCGGATTCTCGCCGAGCCGCATCCGAGATTGAGCGAGATTCGCCCGGAGTTGCCCGCCTCGCTGGAGCTGATTGTGGACCGCGCTCTTGCCAAGCGGCTCGACGATCGCTATCCAGCAGCCGAGGAGATGGCCGCCGATCTGACCGCGGTGATCGCGGAGCTTCAGCAAGAACAGATTCTGGAGATGCTGCCCGAAGCGGAGCAGTTGATGGAAGGCGGAGAGCTGGCGCGCGCGCGCGCCGTGCTTCATCAATTGCTGAAGATCGACAGCAAGCACGTCGGCGCTCGCTCGATGCTGAGCGAGATTCAGCGGCGCATGAGCCTGCGCCAGCGCGAAGAGAGAATTCAGCAGATTCGCGCGCAGGCCGAAGAGGCGATCAGCAACCGACGCTTCGATCAGAGCCTTGCCGCGCTGGAGGCCGGATTGCAGTTGGACGCCGCGAATCCTGAGCTGGTGAAGCTGCGCGAGAGGGCGCGCGAAGAGAAGCAGAAGCAAGATCGCGTCAGCGGATTGATGATGCAGGCGGAGACGGCGCGGCGCAAAGGCGACTTCAAATCGGCGCTGGCCGCAACTGAAGAGGCGCTGAAGATCGACAAAACGAGTTCAAAAATTCTCGCCTTCAATAACATTCTCGCCAAAGAGGCGGCGCAGGCCGAGCGGCAGACGCGGGCGCGCGCTCTGTTGGATTCGGCGCGTGGAAAGATCGGCCTTCGCCGCTATCGTGAAGCCGTTGAAGTGCTGCGGCAAGCTGAGGAGATCGATCCCGCCAACCCCGAGCTGCCGCTTCTGCTTGAGGACGTCCACTCCGGAGTGGAACTGGAGCGGCAGAGAGAGGCAATCGCAAGGCTGGAGGAAGAGGTTGCGCAGGCCGCGAGCTTCGAGCAGTTGCAGAAGGCGGCGCGCGCAGTGCAGGAGGCGATGGCCGCTCTGCCCTCCGAGGCCAAGCTCTACCGATTGAACACGACGTTGGAGCGCCGGATCAGAGAGTACGAGAATCGCAATCTGGCGGATGAAACGATTCAGGCCTGCCGCAAGCTCCGTCCTCGCGAAGCGCTGGAGCTGGTGAAGAAAACGCGGCAGCGGCTGCCGGGCGATGAGCGGCTGATGAATCTGGAGGCGCTGCTGACGGAGCGCAGCGAGACGCAATCTGTCGACGAGCGGCGCGTCGATTATCTCTCCCGCGCGCGCGAGGCTCTCGAACAGAGCCGCTACTTGGACGCGGTCACTATTCTGGAGGACTGCCGGAGCGAGGGCATCGCCACCGGCGAAATCCTCTCCCTGCTGGATTACGCGCGCGCCGAGGAGCAGGAGCATCGCCGCCAGAAGCTGTTGTGCGGCAAGGTTGCCCAGGCGCAGTCGCTACTGAGCAATGCGGCTTACGATGAAGCGATTGCGTTTCTCGAAGACGAGCTGCGGCAAGGCGATGATGCGGCTTTGCGCTTGCTCCTTGAAGAAGCCGCGGCGGGCCGCGATGCGCTGAGCCGCCAGACGGAAGCCGCATTGGCAACGGCGGCGAAGATGAAGCTCGCTGACGCGCGGGAGTTTTTGCGGAGGCAGCCAGCGGCCATACTGCATTCAACGCGCGTGCAGGCCGCGCTGGCCGCAATCGAGGACGATCGCGCGCAGGCTCTCTACCGGACGATGGGCAGAGCCTACACGGGATTGGAGAGCGATCTCGCGGCGAGCGATGAGGTGATGCGCCGCGCCATCACGGCCTCCGCAGGCTCATCTGTTTTTGCGGCGATAGCCGCGGCCTTTCGCGCGCGGCAGCAATCCGTTGCCGGCAGGCTGATTGCCGGCGCTCTGCGCAGCTCCCATGCTCTCTTGCGCAAGCACGACCGCGAAGGCGCGTGCGAGGCGCTCAAAAATGTCCAAGGCATCGTCGATTTCTCAAGCGCCGAAGTGAAGTCGGAGTGGCAGAGCGCTCTGAGCAGAATCGCGCCGTCGGGACTGATTGCTCGGCTGCGCGCATAAAACTATCGCTGCTTCAATTCGCCCATCTTCTGAGTGACAAACTTGTCCAGCATGGCGGGGATCTCCGTGTTCATGCGATTGACCATGCGATCCTCGGCGGCCTTCTCCTGCGCGTTCATGGCCTGTACCATGCGATCCTGCGCGGCGGCGATCTTCGCGTCCATGCCGTCCATGCGCTGATCAAAGGAGTTCAGCCGGTTGTTGAGGTCGGGCATGAATTCGCCGACGGCGGTCTGCGACTGCGCGCGAAAGGCCTGCAAATCCTTGTGGGTCTGGTTTAGCTCCTGGCTCTGCAAGACGATAAAAACGAAAAGCAGCGCGACCAGCGCCAGATTTGCCCACAGGATGAGCCGCAACGACTTCAGCTTGTCTTCGATAGTACGCATATTTCCGCTTTCTGCCGCGCGCGGTGCGGCGGCTTGCACAGGCTGTGCAACGGGACTGGAGGGGACCACCTGAGTCGCATGGCTCACTCTCTCCGTGCCCGCCGGAGGAGTGGAATAGACGGTGGATGCCGGAGTGGAGATCACGCGTGTAGGCTCATGCGCACTGCGCGCAGGCTCATACTGCGAGGGAGGAGGTTGAGAGATGATGCGCGTGGCCGCGTGTTCGATGGGCCGCGTGACCGCTTCACGACCAAGAAACTGGATGCGCAGCTCCGGCCCTCCCGCGCCCAGGCGAAGAAGATCGCCGGAGCGGAGAATGGCGCCCGCGCCTGCCGGATGGCCGTTCAGGAAGCTATGGCCGCCGCCCGTCCCCAGCCGAACCATGCCATCCGCCGACTCCAGCACCGCGTGCTGGCCTGATACCTGCGGATACTTTCCGGCGGGCAGGCTGACTTCGCAATTCGGATCCTGACCAATGCGAATGCGCGCATGATTCAAAACCCACTTGCCCTGCTCGCCTACAACTACGATCTCAATGTCCATAACCTGAGGCCTTTATTATTTCCTGGGGCAATCCCTGCAAGCAGAGTATCACCGCTGGATTGGTTGCGGGGAGGCTTCTTTTCAGCCTTCAGAATGCGGCACGCACCGGCTTCTTCTGTAGCGGGTCGGCCTCGGCGGCGTGCTGATCGCTCTGCCGGTCCATCCACTCGTCCAGCCGTGAGCGTTTGAAGCGCCAGCGGTTGCCCAGCTTGAAGGCGGGCACAAAGCCCTCCGAGGCGTATTTGTAGAGCGTGTCGGGAGAGATGCCCAGGTAATCCGAGGCCTGGCGAATATCCATGACCTCGCGGACTTCCGGAACCAGCAGGTTGGAGCGGACGGCGTTGCTGCGCATATATTGCCTCCTGAGTCGCCTCAGGCCAGATTCCGGCAAATCAGCCGGTAGTCTTGTATATAACGCGGTTTCGCTCGGCTTTTCAAGGGTTTTCCGGCAGTTGCAGGAAATTAACAGTATCGATTCCCGGTTCCGGGGCTGGAGGCGAGACATATCCTTCTGCATGAACCGCTCATATAGTACCGTCACCAACTCCGTACCCAAAGGATTGCGTTGTTGCGGCAGATGGTGCCAGAATGCCGTCCCGGCGGCGTTTAACTTACGGTCGCAGGCGCGTAGACTTCAAATCGGTTCCGGCCTTGTTCCTTGGCGCGATAGAGAGCGTCATCGGCGTTCTTCAGCAGCTCTTCCTCATCCAGCATTCCGGCATCGACGGCGCAGACGCCCACGCTGACGGTTACTTTGACCTCATGCCCGCCAAAGACAACCGGCTGCGAGAGCGCCGCGACAATCTTTTCGGCGAAGGAAGCCGCCATCCCCGCATCGCCCAATTCAGGCAGCAGAACGACAAACTCGTCGCCTCCCATGCGAGCGACGGTATCGCTCTTGCGCACGGTCTCGACCATGCGGCTGGCGGTCACGCGCAAAACTTCGTCGCCGGCGTGGTGGCCCAGCGTGTCGTTGATCTGCTTGAAGTGGTCGATGTCCAGCATCAGCAGCGCCAGTCCGGTTTGCCGGGGCTTGGCGCTCTCCAGTGCGACGGCAAGCCTGTCCTCCAGCACCAGCCGCGTCGCCAGTCCGGTCAAAGTGTCATGCTGGGCCAAGTGGCGGAAACGCTCTTCGCTTTCGCGAATGCGTCTGCGCAGCACCATCACCCAGGCCAGCGCAACCAGCGTGCCGCAGAGCGCCAAAGCGAGCAACACCACCATATGCGCCGGCGTCCACCAGGAGGCTTTTTGAATCACAATCACGTCGGCGGGCGAGCGCATCAGAATCTTGAAAGTTCTGGGCGGAATCTCCGCCGTTCCCACACCAGTCTTCTGCGCATCGTTCTGAACCGAACAGATTCCGGTGATGCGCAGTACGCTGCCATTCTGCCATTTCTTTATCTCCGGCCCTCCCAGCTTTTCCGGGAGAACAGCCGTGAAGCTGCGCTTGCCGGCGGCCAGCAGCAGCGTGGTGTCGGACGAGGCCGGATCGCGTGAGATCAGTTCACCGTCGATCTGAACAAGCTGGGATTCATGCTTGCCGAGCAGCAACTGCTCCTCGTTCACTCGCTCGGCCAGGACCGGCTGAGCAGGTGTATTTCCGGCTGGGCTGTAGATGGCGTCCGTCAGCACGGCGGCATTGCCTTCGGCTTCGGCGAAGCCGGCAATGTCGATCATTTCGCCTTCGCTCACCGGCGTCTGCTGAGTCGTATGCGCGCAGATTCCCTGCGAGGCATCCCGAATGCAAATCGTGGTACCCGGCCACTGCAACGTGACTCTTCCCCGCGCATGAGCACGGTGAGCCAGCAAGGGAGCCATATCCCACTGCAACAACTCCGAGATGGGAACGATGGGCAGAGTGAAGGGATCTTGCAAAGTAGCTTCGAGGACGCCCGCCTGGGAAAACCCGGGGCACTCGATGCGGACGCCGATCATGTGCTTGCGGCTTACATCGAAGATCGGTTGCGAGTTGCCGCGGAGGCGAATTTTTGCATCGACCAATCCGGCGGCATTGTAGTTCCCGTCCTTGATCACTTTGACGGCAAGGGTTCCGTCCGCCATGGCCAGTTGCAGCATCGCGTAATATCCGTAATCGGTGACGGAGCGAACGATGCCCTCCACCTCTACCCACTGGCCGTCCTCCGCGCCAATCATCATGCGCGTGAGGCTGGGGTGATGTGCCTCCACCGGGAGGCCGGGATGTCCGATGACGCTGAGTTGAGGATGATCGACGACGGGAGCAAACTCGCCGCGCGCGCTCACGCCGCGCACATCAAGCAGCGTTCCGGGAGACAGCGGATCGGCGAAACCCTCCACAAGGCGGAGAAAGACGCTGCCGGAGGAATCGTGAACGGTCATTCCCTTGCGCTTCTTGGCGGACCTCCAGTCGTAGTAGGTGATCACCGCGCGCAGATGAACAGGATAGCCGCGCGCCGCATCCTCGCTGCTCAGGTCGTGCGCCTCGCGCGCCGTTGTAATCGTGCGCAGCTTTACCTCTACCGGCTTCGCGGCATCAGCATGGGCCGCAAACGCCGCGAGCAGGAACGAAAGTACCGTAAATGCGGCGGCTGCACGAATGCGACTGCGACGCTGTACGGCCAACGCACGACGGTCTCCAAGCGGGACAACCGCATCGTGTGTGCCCTGCGCCCGGTCGCTCATAACTCCCCTGTAGTCAATGGAATCTCCCATCGATTCTGCAAAACTGATGCCGCGAGATAACCGTCTGCTGAATCGACCCATGAAGCACGACGCACATCCGTCCTATCGGCGAAAAACGCCCTCGGCTTCACTCATTTCGCCGCTTGAGAATCGCGCTGCATCAGTGCGCTTGCAGTTGCCCCAGATTAAAGATTGCACTTGATTAGGGAAAGTTTGCCGGCAACCTGCGATTCGTCTGGCTGCATGAGGAATGGCGCCATCCTTGAGGTCCATGCGCGGATATCCTCCTTACACCGTCTTAACTGCTCCGCGCCGGTGCGTTCAAAGTCAAACCCATTATAACCCTGCCCCAACAAGTAAAGTGCGTATTCCAATTCCCTATTCGATCTTCCCCGCTCCCATCTATAATCGCTATCGAAGCCCATCACCATCTCAGATCAAGGAGTCTATCGCAATATGTCCGAAGCAATCAAGCCCGTCGATGAAAAAGCTCTGAAGGCGCTGGTGCGCACCGTGCCGGATTTTCCCAAGCCGGGGATTCTGTTTTATGACATCACCACGCTGCTCAAGGATAAGAGCGGCTTTGCCGCGATGATCGACGCGATGGCCGCGCACTACGCTGCACAGAAGATCGACCTGGTGCTGGGCATTGAGGCGCGGGGATTCATCTTTGGGCCGGCCCTGGCCTACCGCCTCAACGCCGGCTTTGTGCCGGTGCGCAAGCCGCGCAAATTGCCCGCTCCTGTGGCGCGCGTCACCTACGATCTGGAGTACGGCAGCGACACTCTGGAGATTCACCTCGACGCAATCCGGCGCGGCCAACGCGTGGTGCTGGTCGATGACCTGCTGGCCACCGGCGGCACCATGGAGGCGACGATCAAGCTGGTTAAAGAACTGGGCGGCGAGATCGCCGGCTTGGCCTTCGCCGTCGAGCTGGACTTCCTCAAAGGCCGCAGCCGCTTCTCCGGCTACGATGTCTTCAGCCTGCTGCACTACGACGAGTAGGTCCGGTCTAATCCTAGGTACGAGCATCCAAAAATGAATGAGTGGCCCACATCTCGATTTTGAGATGTGGGAGACGATGAACTAACTGCGTCTAACTACCGTCAGCTTCCTCAGATACTTTGAGATTACCCGCCAAAAAATCAACTCGTTTGCGTGCGAATTCTTTCTCGCGTCATTCGGGAGCACTTCGCCTAAGATGAGATTTAACAAACTGGTGACCAGCCAGTGACAATTCCAGCTTGTGAGTTGGCCTACGATTCAAGCGGCCAGAGAAGGTTATTTACCCGGTCACTTCCCCTTTGGTTCGACGCTTCCTCTGCGCCCGACTTCAATTAGGAGAGATGAATATGCAGGTTTGCAGGATCGCAGTCGCCGCTTGCTTCGGCGCGGCTCTTCTCATGCTTTCGGCCCCGGCCCAGGCACAATATCAACTCACAAACCTGGTATCGAATCAAGTCCACAAAGCCCCAACCATCGATCCACTGCTGGCCAATGCCTGGGGGTTGGCCCGGAGCGCCACCAGCCCGTGGTGGATCAGCGATAACGATACCGGCTGGTCAACCATCTATACCGCAACCGGAACTCAAGAGGCAACCAAGGTTGTGATTCCCACCGCCGGAAACGGGCCGGTTGAGGCGACAGGCCTGAACGGCCCCGGCACACCGACGGGAATCGTGTACAACGCATCGAAGACGGATTTCCTGGTTTCGGGCAAGTCCTCGTCTTTCATCTTTGCCACGCTGGATGGCACTATCAGCGCCTGGCCGGGCCTGAACAGGAACCTGGCGACCCTGGTGGTGGACAACTCAGCCAGCAAGGCGAGTTATACGGGCCTTGCCATCACCAGCAATCCCTCGGGGAATTTTCTCTACGCGGCGGATAATACGAATAATCACATCGATATGTTCGACGGAAGTTTCTCGCTGGTGAAGTCGTTTGGCGATCCGGCGATCCCATCCACCTTCTCCGTCTTCGGCGTGCAGGACATCGCTGGCCAGGTTTATGTCACGTATGCCGTGCCAAACGTCGGTGACGGAGGCTACGTGGATGTCTTCAAAGAGGACGGCACCTTCGTGAAGACACTGATTCAAGGGCTGCCGCTCAATCAGGCTTGGGGTGTCGCCGCAGCTCCGGCTAACTTTGGCCCTCTGAGCAATACTCTGCTGGTTTCAAACAACTCGGTCGAGGGCACCATCAATGCCTTCGATCCGGTCAACGGAAGATTTGTCGGCGCCATCAGAGACGAGTTTGGGAGGAAAATTGTTCTCAATAATCTCTGGGGAATTGCCTTCGGCGGCGGAGCCACAAACAATGGAGCAACGAACGAGTTGTTCGTCACGGTGGGTCAGGGGATCGGCACCGCCGAATTGGCCGGCACCTTCGCAAAAATCGACTTCATGCCATTCGGCGCAAAAGGATGGTGAGTCAGTTGTACTCGGCGGATTCCCAGGTCTCAGTATTGAGACTTGGGAATCCCAATCATCCGTGTTATCGGCAAGATCAGTTTGGCGCTTCTTCCGGCGATACCTCAGGCTCGCCGGTTGGAGTCGCTTCTTCCGTCAAGCTGTCCGCATCATCACCGGCAAAGCTCTGCGCGTCGGCGAAGCGATAGCCGACATAGACATCGGTCAGCAGATAGACGGGATTGGCCGGATCGTCCTCGATCTTCTTACGCAACTGGCGAACGAAGGTGCGCAGATACTCGACCTCTTCGCGGCAATCCGCGCCCCAGACTGCGGTCAGCAGCCGCGCGTATGTAATCACGCGACCGGCGCGACTCATCAGGCAATGGAGAATATCGAACTCCTTGCGCGTCAAGTGAACCGGCAGTCCGCGCTTGGCGACCTTGCGCTTGACCGGTTCGAGGCGCAGTTCGCCGATCTCGATAGGCGCGTCCTCGGCGCGGATTGGAGCGCGCACGCGGCGCACCGCCGAGCGAATGCGGGCAATCAGCTCGCGCGTGCTGAAGGGTTTGGTGACGTAATCATCCGCGCCCAACTCCAGCGCCTCCACCTTGTCCTCCTCCGCGTCGCGCACGGTGAGCATCAGAACCGGCAACCGCGGTGCAAAGGCGCGAATCCGCCGCAGCGTTTCAATGCCGCCGATTCCCGGCATATTCACGTCCAGCAGAACCACGTCGAAGACGCTCGAGCGCAGCGTTTGCAGCGCTTCTTCCCCGCGCGTGGCGTCCACCACCTGAAAGCCCAGCTCCACCAGCGGCGGGCGCAGCGCCCTGCGGATCGCCGATTCATCATCAACTACAAGAATGCGAATAACGGGCTGATTCATCAAGAACTCTCCTTCCGTGCAAAGACCGGGATGGCCGCAAAAAATGTGGTTCCATCGTGCTCATCGCTCGTGACCCAGACATGACCGCCATGAATCTGCGCCACGCGCTTGGCCACCGACAATCCAATTCCCGTCCCGCTGGCCTTATCCGCTCGCCTGCCTCCGTGAGTCATGGCTCGATAATAACGGTTGAAGATGCGCTCCCGGTCATTGACGGGAATCACCGGGCCGTAGCTATGTACCGAAAAGATCGCCTCCGCGTTCGCCTGCGCCACGCGAATCGTAATCACAGTGCCGTAGATCGAATACTTGCAGGCATTGTCAATGTACTGCGTCAGCAGCATCACCATCAACTGCCGGTCGCAGCAGATGGCCAGCTCATCGTCATCAAGTTCAATGGCCACCTTCATGCTCGCCAACCGGTCCTTGAGGCTGGTCACAACCTCTTCGATCATCGGCGCCACGCCGACCGTAGTCGCGTGAATCTTGACTTCGCCCGCATCCAGGCGCGCCGTGGTCAGCAGGCGCGTGGTCAGGTTGCCCAGCAAGCTGGTCTGCTCGTCGATCAGCGCCACCAGCTCCGCCTGCGCCGCCGAAAGATGGCCCATCTCGCCCAGGCCGGTCGAGGCCGCGCGAATCGCTGTAAGCGGCGTCTTGTATTCGTGGGCAAGGCTGTCCAGAACCGTCGAGCGCAACTGCTCCGTGCGCCGCTCCGTCTCAATGCGGCTCTCATTCGCGAATGCCCGGTAGCGGTCGAAGGTGATGGCGATCAGCGAGGCGATGGCGTTGTTGGTCAGCGGACTGGTTTCGCCGCGCACCACCAGGCTGCCCACCGGCACCGTTCCCAGCCGCACCACGCGCCGTCCAACGCCGGTCTCCGCATCGTCGTCCGAGGTTCCAAAGTAGTAGACGTTCTGCGCCATCTCACGCGGATCGACCGTCCAGTAGCCGGCCTGATAGACCTCGTGCAAGTCGGCATCGAAGACCGCAACCGCCTCCAGTGCGAAGATCTCATGCACCAGTTCGGCCAACTGCGGCCCCGGCTCGCTGTGAAGATTGAGCTCCAGCGTGCGCCGCGTAAACTCATAGAGGTCGCGCATCTGGCTGCCCCACGACTCGGCCCGCCGCCCATGCTCCTGCACCCGCGATGAGAGGCGGCTCACCACCAGCGCCACCAGCACAAAAACCAGCAACGCAATCGGGTTGGCTGGGTCTCTGGTCAGAGTCGTCTGGGCCGATAAGTATGTCTGTTGCCCGCTGAACAAGCTCTGCGCTAAAACCGCCGAAAGCGAGACGACGACCGCCTGCCAGAATCCGCACAGCAGTGCGATGGACACCACGATCAGCAGATATAGCAGCGCAGCCACCGGCAACAGCCACCCAGCCCAATGCGCCAGCGCCGCCACCAGAACCACCGCCACCACACCCAGCGCGCTCTCCAACGCAAAGAGCGCCAGCCGCAACCCTGAGCCGCGCGAGACTAGCGACTCGAAGTGGAAGCCGTAAGTGATGGACCTCAGAGACAAGCGATCCTCTATTAGACGCAGGCGGTTGTAAGCAGAAGCCGATTCACAGAACCACCCTGCAATGCGATGAAACTACAGTGGATTTTAGCAGGTTCGTGAATGCGGATGCGGAAACGGACACCTTCACTGGCTCCTGATTACGGCGGCCAGTCATCCCCAGGTCTTTCCCACGATAAATACAGGCAAACGTCCTGTTTTCCACCGTTGACAGGAAAAATCCTCATGAATTCCTTATGGACTGTCTACAATAATTCGTACGAAGTCCACTATCATTTACTAGCATCCAAAAAGGAGAAGCATGGCGAAGTACAAACTGGAATACGTCTGGCTTGACGGCAAACAGCCCATCCCGGAGTTGCGCGGCAAAACGCAATTGAAGTCTTTTGATAAGGCTCCCACCCTTGCTGACATCCCTCTGTGGGGATTTGACGGCAGTTCGACAATGCAGGCCGAAGGCAAGAAGTCTGACTGCGTGCTGAAGCCGGTGGCACTCTACCCCGACGGCGGACGCAAGGACGGCTATTTGGTTCTCTGCGAAGTGATGCACCCCGATGGCACGCCGAATTCGACCAATATGCGCGCCACCATCGAAAACGACCCCGACCTCTGGGTAGGTTTTGAGCAGGAGTACTTCCTTTACAAGGACGGGCGTCCGCTGGGCTTCCCCAAGGACGGCTATCCCGGTCCTCAGGGCCCATTCTATTGCGGCGTCGGCTACAAGTACGTCGGCAGCATCGCTCGCCAGATCGTCGAAGAGCATCTCGACCTCTGCCTCCATGCCGGCATCAACCACGAAGGCATCAACGCGGAAGTCGCCAAGGGCCAGTGGGAGTTCCAGATCTTCGGCAAAGGCTCGGCCAAGGCCTCCGATGACCTCTGGATGGCGCGCTATCTGATGTATCGCCTCTGCGAGAAGTATGAAGTGGACTTTGTTCTCCACTGCAAGCCGATCAAGGGCGATTGGAATGGATCTGGCATGCACACCAACTTCTCCACCAAGCACATTCGCGAAGTCGGCGGCAAGGAGTATCTGGAGAAGCTCATGGCGGCCTTCGAGAAGTACATTCCCGAGCACATCGCCGTCTATGGCCCGGATAACCACCTGCGCCTCACCGGTCTGCATGAGACCCAGGCCATCGACAAATTCAGCTACGGCCTCTCCGACCGCGGCGCTTCGGTTCGCCTGCCCGTCAACTTCGTTCGCGACGGCTACAAAGGCTACCTGGAAGATCGCCGTCCCAACTCTGAAGCCGATCCTTATCAGATCGTCTCCCGCATTCTCAAGACGATCAAGACCGTCCCAACCAAGTAATCGCAGCCATATATGCCTCCCGCCCTGCCCTCAAGCAGTTGAGGCGCGGGCGGGAGGTACGGCGCTCGAAAGATACATTCAGTTTGCATTCCATATTCTGCCCTGCTCCGTACGGCGCTCCTTGCCGCTCCCGGACGCGGGGCGGTCTTGCTTGTCCCCATGGCAATCGCATTTGAATCGTTGAAGGGTACGGGCTTTAGTTGAAGGATACGGGCTTTAGCCCGTACATGAAAGGCAAGGTTGAATAGGGCTTTAGCCCCAGGGCAAACGCATTTCACAATATGGGAAGAATCTCTCTTAAAAAGACGCGGCTTCAGCCGTGCCAATGAAGGGTACGGGCTTCAGGAATGAAGGGTACGGGCTTTAGCCCGTACATAAATCCTGCATGATCATCGCTCGGCTTTAGCCGCCGAGGGAATCATCCGTCAATATTGCTTCAAAATCCGAGTTTTTCCGCAGCCTGTGAAGTCGTGCCCTTTCAAACCGCCATTGTCCACGATCCAAAATCCAAATG